>JACDJA010000027.1_pt1 | contig 252117 bp, 238 predicted proteins | sample 7449241 | NCBI WGS metagenome assembly JACDJA01 (sample SAMN14253289, study PRJNA609438) | sludge metagenome | isolation source: initial anaerobic sludge | collected 2018-12-20 | reverse complement strand
CTCAGCGCCACCGGCACTACCCGTAAGCGTGACAAGACCACTGGCATCGGTAACCGGCGCAGCCCAGGTCACGGCATTGCCACCGGACTCCAGGGCTTCGCTAGGAGCAACCAGGCCAAGCGTGAGCACTGCACCCGCATCCGGGTCAGAGAAGCTGATGGTGCCACCATCGGTAATGGCATCAGTAGTGTTGCCATCGGCCACACCACCGGCCAGACCAGATTCGGATAAGTACACCGAACCAGCACCCGCGTTGGGGGCTTCAGGGTCCTCGGGCACAATTACCGGAGTATCATTTTCGCCGTGCACTCTTATGGTCAGGGTCGCGCTGGATGAGTCATTATCAGCATCGGTAATCGTGTATTCAAATTTTTCCACACCCAGGTGATTGCTATTATCACCATCATCCAAATACCCGCTCAGGGCCTGCAAGGCCTCGTAGCGGTCATCACCTTCTACAGCCAAGGTGTACGTATAGCTGCCATCGGCGTGTATTGTTAGGTCGCCGTAAGCGCCTGACACCGTAGTACCGCTGGCACCCTCGGTGACTGCCTGGGTGTCGGTAGCGTCGGCGCCGCTACCCAGAGAGACCGAGGTCACAAAGGTTGCATCGGCGCCAATGCTGTCCTTGCCGTGTTCGTGCGCACCACGGCCATCGATTACGTTGCCGGAGACCGAATCGCCATCCTCGCCAATCCAGTTACGATCGTCGATAGCCTCAGGTGCGGTGTCGGTTATGGAGGCAATTATGTTGCCAGTAGAAGTGCGGCCCAAGCTATCAACCAGGGTAACTTCGATATCGTCCGGCAGGTATTTGCCCAAAGTGGCGTCCGTAGCGGCATCGCTATGATCTTGCCAGCCATCGGACTTGTAGGTGTAAGTAACCGTGCCGGTATTGGGATCGTAATCGGTGATCAAGAGCAGACCGCGGTCGGTATCTATCTCTATGGGGGCGCTATCACTGGCAGCCTGCAAGCCCGCCAGGGTAACCGTAAGCGAAGCAGTGGGGGGACTGTCGGCGCCGCCATCGGTATTGGTTTCAGCGGCAAAATTAAAAATCAGGGAGTTTACGCCAGCGGGCGCCGAAATATGGAATGTGTGCTGCACGCCAGTGGTATTGTCCTCGGCAATCGTAAACGTGCCGGGCACGGCGTTTGGCACGGGCTCATCATCGCCACCGGGAACCTCGGGGTCGTTAAAGTCAGGGATGTCAATAACGGGGCCGGCAGGAATCGGCTCATCGGCATCGGCGAAGCCATAGCCGGTACGCTGTTCAAACTCAGGCGTGGCCGCACCAGGCCTGGGGTAGGCCAAATCCAACGGCGATGTGGTTTCTATAATGCTGGACAGGCGCACAAAGCTGCCGCCACCACCACCGCCACCACCAGCGAGCACGGCTGCAGTTTCTTCCAGTATGCTAAAGGGGTCTTCGCCAGCTTCCAGAGCAGCCAACACCTGATCGGCGACATTGTCGGCCACGGCCGGGGCTGGCTGCGCAATGGCATTGTCTACCGGCTGCGGGTCGGCAGCAAACATATCGGGCAGTATGGCCATATCGGCGTTTTGCCCAACCGTAAGCGGCGGCATACCATCGGCTTGTAGCACTACGCTGCCGGTCTGGTCGGTGATGATATTGGCATGTGCCGGTACGCGCATGCCAGAGTGCAATGGAATTAGGTTGCCATCGCTACCACGCATCCAGGCGTTACCAGTTACATTGGTGATTAAAACGGTGTCAGTGGCCATGATTGGATCTTCCCTGATTTGGTTAACTGTGCTGGCGTTAAATCTACAAACGCTATTACTTCAATATGGCTCGTATGTTAGGGGAGATTTGCAGTTTGCACATTGGCGGAAGCGCCAATACGGGCGACTATTTTTAGTCTGCTTTAAACGGCGCTAAGACGCAGGCCGTCCCAGACCGATCCCGGACCAGCACTAACTGCGCAAAGCAGATTTTCTGTTGTAAGGCTAAAATATTATGTTTTTTTCTGCACAGCCCGGCTGTGCGCCCGTTCAAGCCTTATTGTCGATCATGCTAATAGTCCAAAAATACGGCGGCACCTCTATGGGGTCAGTCGAGCGCATCCAAAACGTCGCCAAGCGCGTTGCCAAGTGGCACGCCGCCGGCCATCAGGTAATCGTAGTGCCTTCTGCCATGGCAGGCGAAACCAACCGTCTGCTGGCCTTGGCCAAGGAGATTTCGCCCCAGCCGGACCTGCGTGAACTGGATATGCTGGCCGCCACCGGCGAGCAAGCCAGCAGCTCATTGCTGGCCATGGCGCTGATGCGCGCGGGCGTGGCGGCGCGCAGCTACACCGGCTGGCAGGTACCGGTACGCACGGATAGCTCTTACACGCGGGCGCGTATCCAGTCGATCGATGACGCCCGCGTGCGCGCCGATCTGGACGCCGGCCGCGTGGTGGTGATTACCGGCTTTCAGGGCATCGATGACGAAGGCCACATAACCACGCTGGGGCGCGGCGGTTCGGACACCTCGGCGGTGGCGATTGCGGCGGCCATGGGTGCCGATGAATGTCTGATATTTACCGACGTCGATGGCGTCTACACTACCGATCCACGGGTAGTGCCCGAAGCCCGGCGCATGAATGTAATCTCCTTTGAGGAGATGCTGGAGCTGGCCTCGCTGGGCTCCAAGGTGCTGCAAATTCGCTCGGTAGAATTTGCCGGCAAGTATCAGGTACCCCTGCGCGTGCTGTCATCGCTTACCGACCCGCTTTTGCCGATTGAAACCGAGATGCACTCGGGCACGCTGATTACTTTCGAGGAAGACCAAAAAATGGAAAACGCTGTTGTCTCTGGTATAGCTTTTAGCCGCGACGAAGCCAAAATCACCCTGCGCCACGTGCCCGACACGCCGGGCGTGGCTTACTCTATCCTGGGGCCGGTAGCGGCTGCCAATATAGACGTGGACATGATCTTGCAAAACATTTCACAGCAGGGCTTAACGGACTTTTCCTTTACGGTAAACCGCAATGATTACACCCGTACGCTGGAGTTATTGCAAAACCAGGTGGGCCCCGCGGTAGGCGCGGGCGAGATCGTCTCCGATGATAAGGTGGCTAAGGTATCCATCGTCGGTATTGGCATGCGCAGCCACGTAGGCGTGGCCAGCCTGATGTTTCGCACCCTGGCCGAAGAGGGCATCAATATCCAGATGATCAGCACCTCGGAGATCAAGACCTCGGTGCTTATCAACGACAAGTACATGGAGCTGGCCGTGCGCGCGCTGCACAAAGCCTTTGAACTGGACCAGGAAGCGCGCGCCGAATAATTTGTTTGTGTGCTAGAATCACAAACCTGCTGGAGACGTGGCCGAGTGGTTGAAGGTACTCCCCTGCTAAGGGAGCATGCGGCTTATACCCGCATCGAGGGTTCGAATCCCTCCGTCTCCGCCAGTGATTTGAATTAAGCCCTTGTTAAACAAGGGCTTTTTCTTTTAGAAAGTGGGACTATACGCCCTCATCCGGCTCTACGCCATAATCGGGGGACGTGGTATTCATCAAACCCGGTTAATTACACCATTCCAACCGCATTGTGCCAAGACCCTCAAGCGGTAATTCTCAAAATTCCTAAACCCATACGCACATCGTGAGAGCATTTCCATTTTGGTGTGAAAGCCCTTCGTGATTCTATTTGTTTTAGAGAAACGCAAAATATACACCATTAGGGAGCAGGCTAAGGCTGATATAACAGGAGATTACAGGACGGTTTGGCTTGTATCGTGGATACATGCGCAGTATCATGTAACCATGTATGTAACCAGCGGGGAGCAGCATGCCATCAATTCATGCATCAAAAGTAGCCCGACACCGCGAGCGGATGCGCGCTGCGGGACTGCGGCCAGTGCAATTTTGGGTACCAGACACCCGCTCGCCTGAGTTCGTTGCGCAAGTGTGCAAACAGTGCCAAGACCTGAAGAATGACCCGGCAGAAACCGAAATTTTGCGCTTCACCGAAGAGGCAGCATCGCACATTGAGGGCTGGGAGTGATGCAGCGAGGCGACCTCGTGACGGTTTCCTTGCAGGGTAACTACGGCAAACCACGGCCAGCTCTGATAATTCAATCAGACCTCCTGACTGACTTGGAAAGCGTTGTACTGTGCCCAGTGACAAGCGACCTGCGCAATGCCGCGTTTCGTGTCACCGTAGAACCGAATCCAGCTAACGGGCTGCACGCCCTATCACAAATCATGGTGGACAAGCTCTCGACGCTACCACGCGCCAAGATAAGCGAACCCTTTGGCCGCCTCGATGATGAGCGGATGAAAGCAATAAATAGGGCGCTCCTGCTGGTAGTTGGCGTCATTTGACCCGAATCACCCAGCACCATTTCTTCTTTACCGTGCAGCAGCGCATGCGCCTGCTATCCAGCGAACTTTCACTGTCCAGCCTCGCCGCCTATGCGGCGCAGTAGCTCAACGCGGCGCGCATCTGCTTCGGCTTCCACTTCCTCATTCGAGAAATGCAGGCCAGCATCACGTTGCCGACGTGCAGCCTCAACCTTACGCCGCAAATAGTCGTCATATTCACGTGCTTGGCGGCGCTGTTTGATGTAGTCACGCATAAATTCACTTTCCTCGCATGGTCACACCCGCCCGCCAACGCCTTTGAACTTTTCCACGAAGGCGGCAATTTTCTCAAACACCGTCTGTTTTTTGCTCAGGTATTGCGGATTAAGTGGGCTCATCCTGGGTAATACCTCGTTAAGCTCCGTACCAGTATCAGTGGCGTATTCGCGCCGCAGCGATGTGTCTATATAGCGTTTGGCAGCATCCACGTTCAGACCTTCAGCGGCAATCAGCGCCGCGGCCTCACGTTGCTGCTCTCCTTGCGCAAAACTGAAAAATCCTGCGATGATGCTCGTCTTGTCTTCGTAGTCATCCAGATTGGCCTGATTAATGAAATCGACTACTAACCCCTCCTTGGCACGGTTATCCAGACTGGCACGAATAGTCCGGCGCACCTCATCAATCAGGGCAGCCTTGTCCTGGGACTTCTTGTTCTTCTCAAAGATTAATTCCAGAATGTAATCCAGGTTGATCTCCTGGGATTTGAGCAGATCGACCTCAAAGACCACGTCATCCCAATCCATGGTGGTAGCTTCAGCCTCATTGCCTTTGGCTTGTTGCCGCTGCCAATCCCGGATGTCGTTGTATGTGGAGCGGTAATCCTGATTTTGTCGCTCAGACGGCAAAGAGATGGCCTGCAGACTGCGCATATCCTCGTCTGACAGGTGGTGTTGCAGCTTGAACGCGTCAACAGCGCCAGAATCGGTCAAATCAAGCGCCTGCAAGGTCTTGAGGTTGGCGAACTCATCGTAGTTTTGCAGGATATTCTCCAAACGCAGGTACTCGCCAAAGAGCTTCACAAACGCCTTCTTGTCCGCCTCCGTCTCGATGCCTGTAGGGTCGGGGCAACGCTCTTGCAGCTCCTGTACGACTTCCACAAAACCGCGCTGGGTTCGACCTGTGATGATGTCCGTGAAGCCCTCCATGTACTCCCGGTAGCTCTTTTCCAGAACCACGTTGCGCGTGTTCTTGTCGCCAAACAGGAGGATCGCATCAATAGTGGCTTTTTCCAGATTGCGGAAGGTCACGATGTTGCCAAAGGTCTTGGTGGCGTCGTAGATCCGGTTGGTGCGGGAAAAGGCCTGAATCAGGCCGTGATAGCGCAGGTTCTTGTCAACGAATAAGGTATTCAGTGTGGGCGCATCGAATCCCGTCAGGAACATGCCCACCACAATCAGCAAATCCACTTCCTGGGCTTTGACCCGCTTGGCCAAATCCCGGTAGTAATTCTGAAACCCATCGCTGTCGATACTGAAGCTTGTTTTGAAGTAAGCGTTGTAATCGGCGATAGCAGCACTAAGGAATTCCTTGGAGCTGCTGCTCATGGCCGTCACTTCAAAGCTTTCATCGACAATCTCGCCAATGGCATCTTGCGCCTCGTTGGCCGCAAACGAGAAGATCGTAGCGATCTTGAGCGGCTTGTCGCTATCCTTTTGTAGCTGCCTGAAGGTCTCGTAATACATCTTCGCCGCGTCGACACTGGAGACCGCAAACAAAGCGTTAAAGCCCTTGGCTCCAGGCGCGGTCCGATGCGTTTTCTGATGGTACCGGTCGAGGATGTATTTAGTAATTTCTGTAATTCGATCTGGGTGCAGCAGCGCCATTCTGGTTTCTGCCGCAGACAGCCTGGCTTCATCCTCTTCATTTTCAATGCCGTGGAACCTGGGACGCACGTCGTTGTAGTCCACCTTGAACTTCAGCACCTTCCCATCGCGAATGGCGTCGGTGATGACATAGGAATGCAGCTCACGGCCAAATACGCTGGCGGTGGTTTCATCCCCAATGGCGTTATCGGGGAAGATCGGCGTGCCTGTGAATCCGAACTGGTAGTAACGCTTGAACTTGCGTTGCAGGTTGCGCTGCGCTTCACCAAACTGGCTGCGGTGGCATTCATCAAAAATAAAAACCACCTGTTGGTTGTAGACCGGCAGATTGTTCTCGCTTCTGATGAGGTTGTTGAGCTTCTGGATGGTGGTGACGATGATCTTGTTGTCATCCTGGGCCAGGTTGCGTTTCAATGCAGCCGTGCTGTCAGAGCCGTTGACGCTATCTGGAGAGAAGCGCTGGTACTCCTTCATAGTCTGGTAGTCCAAATCCTTGCGATCTACCACAAAAAAAACCTTATCGATGAACTCCAGCTCCGTTGCCAGGCGCGCTGCTTTGAAGCTTGTCAGGGTTTTGCCACTGCCGGTGGTGTGCCAGATATAGCCGCCAGCATCAGGCTTGCTCCATTGCTTGCTCTCGTAGGAGCTTTTGATCTTCCAGAGGATGCGCTCAGTGGCGGCGATCTGGTACGGGCGCATCACGAGCAAGGTGTCTGTAGTATCAAACACCGAGTACTGCAATAGCACATTAAGCAGTGTGTTTTTCTGAAAGAATGTTGCTGTAAAGTCCTTCAGGTCCTCGATCAAGGTATTGTCAGCCTGCGCCCAGTCCATGGTGAAGTCAAAGCTGTTCTTGTCCCGGCGGGTGGTGTTGGCAAAATAACGGGTATACGTGCCATTGGAAATGACAAAGATCTGCAGGTACTTGTATAGGGAGTTATCGCTGTTGAAGCTTTCCTTGCTGTAACGGTGAATCTGGTTGAAGGCCTCCTGAATGGCCACACCCCGCCTCTTGAGCTCCACGTGGACCATGGGCAGACCATTGACCAGGATAGTCACGTCATAGCGGTTGGCCGCACTGCCTGTCTGCTCGAACTGTCTGATTACCTGCAGCTTGTTGCGGGTAATCCTTTGCTTGTCCACCAGATAGATATTGTGCAAATGGCCATCGTCAAATCTGAAGTCGTAAATGTAGTTAGCGTGAATTTTCTTGCTCTTTTCGACGCTACCATCGCTGGGCCGGTCCAGATACTCGATCACAAAGCGTTGCCACTCCGCATCAGTGAATTGCACCTTGTTCAAGGTTTGCAACTGGACGCGGACATTGGCGAGCATTTTTTCGGGGGTGTTAAGCCCTGGAACGTACTCATAGCCCTGATTGCGCAAGTCCTCGATCAGCTCTCTTTCCAGGGCATCTTCGCTTTGAAAGGCCTCAGAGACCTGCCATTGCTTGTTGGTGTATTTATCCAGAACTATAAAATTGTTGGTTTCGGCAATGGTTTTGTGGTCGGTCATCCTGGCAAATCCTTTTTCTACTTCAACAAGCGCTTGGCATTTTGTGCGGTCACTACCTTTTGCCCGGTTTCGGCCTCCAATTTCAGGCGCGCTTCTTTGGCTACGCCGCCGCCGCGTTTGGCAACATTCTCGTGCTCTGGAAACGATTGCGGGTTGCTGACCTGCGAAATTTCTTTAGTGGATAACTCCGCCAACATGCTCAAGACCAATTCTTTATTGGTCATGTTGTCGCGCAGGTTTTCTTTTTTCAGCCCTTTGAGCTGCTTATATTCCTTGGCCGTTTTATCGGCCCAGGTTTTGTAGATGATGTCGGTGAGGGTGGCAAACTGCTGGCCTTCCTGCAGGCCATGTTTTTTCCATTCGTCGGTCAGCTCCTTGCGGATTTCTATACTTTTCAGGCGCTGGTTGAGCCAGTTATCGGAATAGCCCAAGCGTTTGTAATCGCGCATGGCTTGTTCGATGGACTGCTCCGGGTCTTGCAGTTGATCCAGCCGCTCACTGCCCACTTGCGCCAGCCAGAGCTTGAAGGGTTCGGCGCGTTTGGAGGGAATGGACTGGATGATGCGTAGCAGTTGCTGCGTGCTCGCTGCCAATGTTTTACGCGATTTTCCGGTGGCGGTTTGCATCGCTACCTGGGGACAATTTGTCCCCAGGTAGTCACCCAATAAAGTGTCTCTCTTACGGAGTTTCTTCAGATAATCTGTGGGGTTAACACTGTCCGTGAGTACTGCCACTACATCAACTACAGAGAAGAACCACTCCTCGTGCTCGTCATCCCAGTGCACACGAATTTGCTGGCTTTCAAACAGCTTGATCTTATTGTCAGGCATGGGCTGTCCCCTGGCGTGGTTGAGGTTTTTCAGGAAAGCTCAGCAACTGTTCTCGATAGTACTCGTACTGCTGCTGACGCAACTTAATCTCGCGCGGCAGACCTGCGGTGATCGATGTAATTAACGTGTGAAACCGATCTAAAATGGCTACGATACGCCGCTGCATCTTTAGAGATGGGACTGGGATTTTTTTGGTGCAGTAAGAGCTAATCCATTGTCGCCTATGATCACCCTCTACCAATCCGCTTGGCTGTGTATTCAGCCAGTAAAAAATATACTTCGTCAACACCTCCTCTTCATCTACTGAATGGATGATCTTCATAGCCGAAGATTTTGCTTTGAAGTCAAAGTCGACCCATTTATTAGCGGTGGTGAAGTCATCGAAAATGATCACTGGCTTGGCGGATGCTCGATAAATCCCGTCCTCCTCATCGGTATAACCCAGAATAAAAGTTTTGCCAGCCGTCAGGACAGGGACATCGTTATTGTCGTCATATGTCGTAGATTCGACGAGGTAGGGCGTTGGTTGTTCGTAACAGCTAATCTCCCCCAGCGTCTTCCACTCAAACCTCACCTTGCTTAGTTGTTCTTCACTGAGCAGAAAATCCCGATAGTAGTTGTACTGCTGCTCTCTTGCCGTGAGCTCTGCCGTGAGCTCTGCCGTGAGTTCTGTAAAGGTATCCAGAATCCGCACGATCTCTGCTTGGATTTGGAGGGATTTTTCAGGGTTGTCGGGGCAAGGGATGGGGACTAGAATTTTGTGCATGTCAGTGGCAGAAACATCAATGACTTTCGTACCTTTCGCCATACGTATCTTTTGGTTTCTAAATGCCAATGACTGCGTGTAATAAGCAAGATACTTGCCGGTTATCAGGTGCCCAGGCTTGAAGACGGTCGCATGGCCGCCAGTGACTGCTCGCTGGCTCCCCAAGTAAACCAATGCTTTGCCCACATCCTCAATATTCTCACTCGTGTTTGTGAGTATGACGTCCCCTTTGTCCACTTCCCTGAGCTTTGTTGCCAATTCTGGTGTAACAAAAGAAAGCGTTTCTTCCGTAGACAGACCATAAAAAGTGTATATCTGCCCGTAATGAATTGCTGGCACTCCTGTTTCGGTAAAATCTTTCTTTTGCAACCCATTGCCACGCACAAGCACCCCAAGATCACCCAAAGTGATCCACTCCACGTCAGCCCCATCCAGCAGCTTCTCCAAAAAACCAGACATGCCCATCTGTCACTCCTCCTCGATCTCAGCGACGATGGCATCAATTTCTTTGCGCAGCTGGTCAATTCTGGCAACCGTGGTTTTCAGCTCTACATTGACCTTGCTGATATCAACCACTTCCCGCGTGTCTTTCGCTTCCACGTAGCTGCTAACCGACAGGTTGTAGTCATTGTTAGCGATCTCTTCCGGTTCTACGGAGCGGCAGAAATGCTCAATGTCGTCCTTGCTATCGAACACGGCCATGATCTGGTCGACATGCTCATCTAGCAAGACGTTGGTATTGGTTTCTTTCTTGAAAAGCTCGCTGGCATCAATAAACTGGATCTTGGTGTCTGGCTTGGATTTAGACAACACCAATATATTGACCGCAATCGTCGTGCCGAAAAACAGATTGGGGGCCAGGGAAATCACCGTCTCGACAAAGTTGTTGTCTACCAAATACTGCCTGATCTTCTTTTCTGCGCCGCCGCGGTAGAAAATGCCCGGAAACGACACAATGGCAGCCCGTCCTTTGCTTGAGAGGTAGCTCAGGCTGTGCAGCACAAAGGCAAAGTCTGCCCGTGACTTGGGGGCCAGCACCCCCGCAGGCGCAAACCGTTCGTCGTTGATCAAGGTCGGGTCGTCTGCGCCCACCCATTTAACCGAATATGGCGGATTGGAGACGATGGCATCAAAGGGTTTATCGCCTAAAAATTTGGGGTCGATTAACGTATTGCCTAGCTGGATATTGAACTTGTCGTAATTGATGTTGTGCAGGAACATGTTCATGCGCGCCAGGTTGTACGTGGTGTGGTTGATTTCCTGGCCCCAAAAGCCATCCTCAATAATGTGCTGATCAAACTGCTTCTTGGCTTGCAACAGCAAAGACCCTGAGCCGCAGGCCGGGTCATAGATCTTGTTGACATGGGTCTGGCCATGCATGGCCAAGCGTGAGATCAGCTTGGAGACGTGCTGCGGGGTAAAGAACTCACCACCCGATTTGCCGGCATTGGCGGCGTAGTTGGAAATCAAAAACTCGTAGGCGTCACCAAACAGGTCGATATGATGACCAGCAAAGTCGCCAAAATCCAGGCCCGCTACGCCTTTCAGCACGGCGGCCAGACGCTGGTTTTTGTCCTTGACGGTGTTACCCAGACGGCTGTTGGTAGTGTCAAAGTCGGCAAACAAGCCCTTGATATCGGGCTCAGACGGGTAGCCATTGGCCGAAGATTCGATTGCCTGGAAGATATTGGCCAGATCAGTATTTAAGCTCTCGTTGTGATTGGCATTGGCCGCGACCGTCGCAAACAACTGGCTAGGGTAGATGAAGTAGCCCTTGGTCTTGATGGCATCCGTGCGGATCTCTGGCGTGATTACGCTATCTGCTAAAGACGCGTAGTTCACGCTGGCATCACCGGCTTCGATGTAGCTCGTGAAGTTTTCACTGATAAAGCGATAAAACAGTGTGCCGAGCACGTACTGCTTAAAGTCCCACCCGTCGACAGCCCCACGGACATCGTTGGCAATTTGCCAGATTTGACGCTGCAAGGCAGCTCGTTGTTGACTACCAGTCATGCTGTTCCCTATATCCTGTTTGATAGGAGATATTACAATTTTTCATTCATACTGCCTGTTGGCAGATAACGCAAGTGCCGCGCGAGGGATTCCTGCAACAGCTGCGGCGTGTGTTGGGCACATTGTTGCCGAGCGCGAGCAATTATTTAGTACGGCTTATAATCTGATATGTCTGCATGGTCCGCCCTCGGTGGTAAAGTCCAGGGGCCTACGGTACCTGAAAAATTGCTACTGGCAGCAAAATACTAGCTAGATTTGATGGAAATTTGCCATGCGTAGATTCCTGTATACCGTATTTACGTTGATTATTATGAGCATAGTTAATCAAGCCGGGGCTGCGACCGCCCACGCTGGCGCCGCCGCGTCAAACCCAAACAGCGCAGCTATCGTACTTGGCATGGGCTGTTTTTGGGGGGCCGAGCAGCGCATGGCCGCAATCCCTGGGGTTCTGGACGTAGAAAGCGGTTATGCCAATGGCGAGGTGGCCGGCGAGTACCAAACCGTACTGCAGCACGAGCGCCTGTTACGTATGGGTATGGCGCAAAAGCGCAACCACGCCGAGGTAGTCAAGGTCACTTTTGACCCGGCCCGCGTGAGCCTGCAACAGGTGCTGGCCGGATTTTGGGAAAACCACGACCCTACCCAGGGCGACCGGCAAGGCAACGATGTGGGCAGCAATTACCGTAGTGCCATCTACACCGATTCCGCCGAACAGGCCGATATAGCCCAGCAAAGCCGCGCCATTTACCAGCAAGCCCTGACGCAGGCTGGCCTGGGCGCTATTACCACCGAGATAGCTCCGCTTACGGCTTACTTCAAGGCCGAGGAATACCATCAGGATTACCTGCTCAAAAACCCCAGCGGCTACTGCGGCCTGGGCGGTACCGGAGTGGCTTTTCCACTGGCCCAGCTCGACGCCTCGGCCGCGGCTAAGCCGGCCAGCCCACTGGCCGCAGGCGCAAACAGTGCCAGCCAGTATCCGCGTCTGGATGGCGCCCAGTTAGCGTCCCGGCAGCTGGTGGTTTTTGCCGCCGAGCACTGCGCTTATTGCGCCAGGTTCAACAGCGAAATCATGGCTTCCTGGCAGGCTGAGGTACCGATTACCAGCACCTTGAATCCCAATGCTCCCACCGGCTGGCAGTTACAAAAGGCGCTTTTTGCTACGCCTACCATAGTCTTGTTTCAGGACGGCCAGGAGTTGGCGCGTTATACCGGCTACGATGGCGACCACGAGCGCTTCTGGCAGTGGCTGGGCTACCAGCTGCTTAGTCCGGCGCAGCAGCGTATCGCGTTTGAGCAGGGTACCGAGCGCGCCTTTAGCGGCTCGCACCTGGACGAAGCCCGCTCGGGTACCTTTGTCGACCCTATTAGCGGTGCGCCGCTTTTTCGTAGTGATAGTAAGTACGATAGCGGCAGCGGCTGGCCCAGCTTTTTTAACCCAGTGCCGGGGGCTTTAAGCCTGCACGAGGATAACTCGCACGGCATGCGCCGCGTCGAGGTGCGCAGCGCCAGCTCTGGCATACACCTGGGCCACGTATTTGACGATGGCCCACCACCGTCTGGCAAGCGCTATTGTATTAATGGCGAGGTGTTGCGCTTTGTGCCTGACGAGCCCAGCTAGGCTGGCGACCTGCCCCCGGATATGGCGCCCAATCAGCCCTTATGCCATCCCCGGCTGTGGGAGCTATTTACCCACTACCAGCAAATCGGCCAAAGCTTTATCTTGAGCTTTGAGGACGGCCGCTGGCTGGTGCAGGAGTTGACCGCTGGCGCCGCAGCTGCATTTCCGGTTGCGTTGCCCGCGCCCGCCGGGTGGCGCTTAAACTTTACCAGCGCCAGCACGCTCGCCGTAGTTGGCCCCGATGGCAGCGGTAAAACCACCTTGATAGACGCTGCGCGCACCAGCGCCGTGGGCAGAGGCTACAGTTTTAAACGCTTTAAGCGCTACTTTAGGCGCGTCTTGTTACACCTACGCCGCCAGCAAGACCGTAACGACCTGGAAGAAAACATGCCGGCGCTGATTCTGCCGCTGGCGTGGCTCACGTTTTCTGTTTCACGCCTGTTATTTGGCTGGTTCAAGCCCATTGTGCTGGATCGCTATTTTTATGATTACCTGGTGCGTAACGTACGCCACCCGCAGCTGGCGCTGCGCACCATAGCCTGTTACCCATTTGTCAGCCGCCTGCTGCCCAAGCCCGGCGCGCTGGTCATCGCGGCCTGCCCGGCGACCATCGTACACCAGCGCAAGGCCGAGATGGCGCCGGCTAACGTACAGGCCTTATACCAGGTGTATTGTGATCAGGTCTTAAAATCAGGTATAAGAAAGACCTTGTTTTGTCACACTGGCATCGACCCACAGGTATCCAGGCAACAGTTTATTGACTTTCTTGCTTGAGTGGCTGTAGCGCGGCATTGCCATACCAGGAAAAACCCAGCGGAGACTTTTTATGACCAGCGTATTTATGCAAACCATACTGGAGCGCACCCGATCAGCCCTGGACTCAGGCGACCTGCAACCCATACAGGCCGAACAAACCACCATTAGCGAGCAAGGGCTGGAGTTCATCGTACGCTGGTTGGCAGCGCTGGCAGCCAAGGACGCCGCCGCGCCTAAAACCCTGCCGGGCGGGCCGCGCAATGCCGACTTCAACCCCTTTTTAAAGCCCGACCCCGCCCTGCTGGTTGGCCCTTTGGGCAGCGAGCACGTGGCAATATTGAACAAGTTTCCGGTTTGCCTGCACCATCTGGTGTTGGCGCGGCGCGAGTTTGCCGAGCAGCGCAGCCCGCTTGAGCTAAGCGATTTTATGGCCCTGGCCACGGTATTAAGTAGCGAAGGCGGCCTGGGATTTTATAACGGTGGGCCCGAGGCTGGCGCCAGCCAACGCCACAAGCACGTACAGTGGATCCCTGCCCAAGAGGGTAACGCCAGCCTGCGGCAACTGGCGCAAAAACTGCCACAGGAGGCCGCCGACGGCACCTTGGCCACACACCCTGCACTGCCCATTAAGCACTGCTTTGTGCGCGTACACGCTGGCCTTGGCAGCGACCCGGAAATTAGCGCCACCAGCATGCACCAGGGCTTTTTGCTGGCCTTGCAAGAGCTGGCGCTGGCGCCCGACGCCGCTGGCCTGCTGCCGCCGTGCAATATGTTGGCCGGCGATGGCTGGTTGATGGTGTTGCCACGCGCACGCGAGCACTTTGCCGGGGCCTCGTTGAACGCCTTGTCCTTTGCCGGTACCTTTTATGTGCGCGATACCGAGCAGCTGGCGGCGCTTAAAGCCGCTGGCCCCTTAAAGGCCTTGGCTGGCGTAGGCCTGCCCAGGGATTAAGGCCACCTTGCGGTGCGCCGCCGCTAGCCAAAAAACCAGTAACAAACCGCAATAGCCGCGATTACACCGGCCAGATCGGCCACCAGGGCACAGCCTACAGCGTGGCGTACGCGCTGTACCCCGACCGCGCCAAAATACACCGCCACCACGTAAAAAGTGGTTTCGGTGCTGCCCTGGATGGTAGCGGCCAGTAGTGCGGCAAAGCTATCTGGCCCAAAGTGTTGCATGGTTTCTATCATCAAGGCGCGCGCCGCGCTACCAGAAAAAGGCTTAACCAAGGCAGTAGGCAAGGCATCGACAAAACGGCCATCCAGGCCAGCCAGCTGCACCAGCCAACGGATACCGTCCAGGATGACATCCAGCGCCCCCGAGGCGCGCAATACCCCTATGGCGCACAGCATGGCTACCAGATATGGCAGTAGGTTTTTGCAAATCTCAAAGCCCTCGCGCGCGCCTTCAATAAAGCTGTCGTAGACGGCTACGCGGCGCCAGGCCCCCAGCACCAAAAACAAAATAATCAGGCCAAACAGCACCAGGTTGCCCAGTAATGAAGATATGGCCGTCAGGGCGCTCGCGCTTAAGCCGGCCAGCAGCGCCATAAAGCCGCCTAACACCAGGGCGGTACCCAGTAGCCACGCGAGCACCACCGGGTCGTGCAGGCGCAGGCGTTGCATCCAGGCCACCGCCAGCAAGCCCGCCAGGGTAGAGGCGCTGGTGGCCAGCAATATGGGCAAAAACACCAGACTGGGGTCGCTGGCGCCTTGCTGCAAGCGGTACATGAAAATCGTTACCGGCAAAAGCGTAAGCGACGAGGCATTCAAGACCAGAAACAGTATTTGCGCGTTAGTGGCCGTATCCGGGCGCGGGTTCAATTCTTGCAAGGCTCGCATAGCGCGCAGGCCAATTGGCGTGGCGGCATTATCGAGCCCGAGCGCATTGGCGGCATAATTCAGCGTAATCAGACCCAGGGCGGGATGGCCGCTGGGCACTTCTGGCATCAAACGTTTGAATAGCGGCGCCAGCAGGCGCGCCAACAGATTTACCAGACCTGCCTGCTCGGCGATGCGCAAAAAACCCAGCCACAGGCTCAGGGTACCGAACAACAGCAGCATGATTTGTACCGAGAGCTGCGCCATCTCGAACAGGCTGGCTATGATGCGCGCAAAAACCTCGCTATCACCCAGCACCAGCCATTGCAACATGGCCGCGAGCGCGGCCAGCAGAAAAAATCCCAGCCAAAGCAGGTTAAGCACGCTGATCACCCGGCGCTTGCTGGTTTTGCGCTGGCGCACGCCAGAGCACGCGCCCGCGTTGCACCAGGATATGGCCGTGTTCGTGGCGCAGGCGCAAGTTACGGTCATGCCCCAAAGCGTGCACGCCGCGCAGCTGGCGTAACCAGTCAGCGAGCCGCGCCTCGGTCGGCATACGCAGCTGCAATAGCCGCAGCCAGCCGCGTAACAGCGCGACTTGGCGCGCAGCGCTTAGGGCGCGCCAACGTTTAAGCGAAAAGCCAAGATTATCGGCATCGGCCTGCATATTTTGCCAATCCAGCAGAAATGCCTCGTGCGCCAGTTGCGTCTGCGCCCGCGCCTGGCGGGCGTGGCGCGCAAGATTGGGGCGCCAGGCAGGCCAGTACTGATCCAAAACTGGTGCCAAACGGGTACGCAAGGCGCCGCGGGCGTAACGCTCGTGCGTATTGGTGGGGTCGTGCACCGGCCGCCAGGCGCTTATACGCGCCAACGCTTCGACACCAGCAATAATTTTGCTGCGCGGCTGCTCTAGCCAGGGGCGCAGCCAATTAAGACCAGAGCGCTGCATCTGGGGCGCCATGGCCGCCAGGCCATCGGGCCCGGCACCGCGCAACAGGCGCAGCAACACGGTTTCGGCCTGGTCGTCCTGGTGATGCGCCAGCAAGATGTGCCGCAGCCCGATAGCGTGCGCCATCCCTGCCAGCGCCTCGTAGCGCGCCTCGCGCGCTGCGGCCTCCATACCGCGCCCGGCTATTTCTACCTCTACCCTGATGCTGTGGCAGTTGATTTGCAATAGCGCCGCTAGCGCGTGGGCCTGCTCTTGCCAGCTATCGGCCACCTGCTGCAGGCCGTGGTGCACGTGCAAGGCATGCAGCACGCGCCCCTGTTCCCGCGCCCAGCGTGCGGCGTGCAGCGCCAGCATAGCCGAATCGGGCCCGGCACTTAAGGCTATGCCAAGCGCCGCACCGGCGGGTAAGTCGCTCAGGCTATGGTGCAAGGCGGCCAGCAAAGCTGGGTCACAAATAGCGAATAAATCCTGTCGGGCGGCGGTCATAGGTTTTAAGTTTAAGCCTCGGGTCAACCCTGATTAAATGTTAAATATTCTTTAAAGGCCATCATTTTCAGATAAAACGCGGTTATTTGGCAAAACAAAGCAAAAAAATCCGCCACGCTGCCTAAGTACAATTTTTAGCTACGGATTGTATTTATTTACCAGCCTGGATCGCCATGTTTTTGCAACAACCCCTGTTATTCAAATCCCTATGCTACATAAACGGCCGCTGGGTGCATAGCGATACCGGCGCCAGCATCGCCGTCCATAATCCTGCCGACGCCAGCCTGCTGGGGCACGTACCGCTGCTGCAAGCAGAGCAAATCGAGCTGGCGGTTGACGCCGCCCACCAGGCTTTTAAAAGCTGGCGCTACACCAACGTATATCGACGCGCCGAAATTTTACACGCCTGGGCCCAGCTCATGCGTGAGAACCGCGCTGATCTGGCCAAACTCATTACCCTGGAGCAAGGCAAACCGCTGTTTGAAGCCCTGGGCGAAATCGACTATGCCATCAGCTTCATACCCTGGTACGCCGAGCAGGCCAAGCGCCTGGATGGCCAGATCATACCCAGCCATATCGATAATGCCCAGCCCGGCACGCTAAAAGAGCCGGTGGGCGTGGCCGCCTTGATTACTCCATGGAATTTTCCCAGCGCCATGATTACCCGCAAGGCCGCCGCCGCCATCGCTGCTGGCTGTACGGTAGTGGTCAAGCCGGCACACGAGACGCCTTTTTCGGCCCTGGCTCTGGCGCAACTAGGCGAGCAGGCTGGTTTTCCGGCGGGAGTATTTAACGTGGTCTTGGGCGCGCCGCAAATGGCCATGACAACCCTGGTGCAGCACCCGTTGGTGCGCGCCGTTAGCTTTACCGGATCGACCCGCGTGGGCCACCTGGTACGCCAGGCCGCAGCCCAGGCCGGCATCAAGCACCTCGCCTTGGAGCTGGGCGGCAACGCACCTTTGATCGTCGCCGCCGACGCCGATTTAAAACAGGCGGTGGACATCGCCATCGAGGCCAAGTTTCAGACCTCAGGCCAGGACTGCTGCGCGGCCAACCGCATTTTTGTCCACGCCAGCCTGTACGAGCAGTTTCTCGACCTCTACGCCCAGCGCGTGACCAGCCTTAAGGTCGGCCCTGGTACTACCCAGGAAGCACGTATTGGCCCGCTTATCCACACCGCCGCGCTGGATGCAACCGCCCAGCGCGTAGCCGACGCCCAGGCTCAGGGAGCGCGGCTATTGGCCGGTGGCAGCAGGCACCAGCTGGGGGGCTGCTTTTTTGAACCTACGGTGCTGGCTGACGTGTGCCCCGGCATGCGCATTTATGACGAAGAAAACTTCGCCCCCATCTCGGGCGTGTGTAAGTTCGACGATCTCGAACAGGTAATCGAACTCGCCAACGACACCCAATATGGCCTGGCGGCTTACGTCTGCGCCAGCCGTTCGGACGTCATCTGGTACCTTTTGCGCCGCCTGGACTTTGCCATGATTGCCGTCAATGGTGCGCGCTTTACCGGGGCACCGATACCCTTTGGCGGCATGAAAGAGTCCGGTGCCGGGCGTGAAGGCGGCGCAGCGGGCTTTGAGCCATTTATCGAAACCAAATACTTTTGCCTCAACAACCTGGGCCTGCCCGCCTAGGCACGTAATGAATTCATTTAAGGAGCACTCTATGAGCAAAACCGCAGAACAATTGCTGGCCATCGACCGCAAATATTTCATGCACCCCTCTACCCACGCCCACGACCACGAAACTGGCTCTTTACCAGGGCGCATAATCACCGGAGCCAAGGGCATACGCATCCAGGACCACAACCAGGAAACCTTTATCGACGCCTTTGCCGGGCTGTACTGCGTAAATATCGGCTACGGCCGCACCGACGTAGCCGAAGCCATCTACGAGCAGGCCAAGCAGCTGGCCTACTACCACACCTACGTAGGGCACAGTACCGACACCATCGCCGAGCTCTCGGCACGCATTATCGACTGGGCACCAGACGGTATGAAAAAGGTCTACTACGGCATGTCGGGTTCGGACGCCAACGAGACGCAGATAAAAATCGTCTGGTATTACAACAATATTCTCGGGCGCAAGCACAAGAAAAAAATTATCTCGCGCCGCGGTGGCTACCACGGTTCGAGCATCGCCGCAGGCAGCCTGACCGGGCTGGATTCCTTTCACAAGCACTTTGATCTGCCGCTAGAGCGCATGAAGCACACCATCCGCCCGCACTGGTATCGCAACGCCCCGGACGGTATGGACGAGGCGGCCTTCTCGGCGTACTGCGCCCAAAAGCTTGAAGAGATGATCCTGGCCGAGGGTCCGGATACGGTGGCCGCCTTCATTGGCGAGCCGGTACTTGGCACCGGCGGCATCGTGCCCCCGCCGGCTGGTTACTGGCAGGCCATCCAGGCAGTGCTGCAAAAATACGATATTTTGCTCATCGCCGACGAGGTAGTGTGCGGCTTTGGCCGGCTAGGCACCAAAATGGGCTCGCAAAAATATGACATCAAGCCCGATCTGATCACCGTTGCCAAGGGTTTGACTAGTGCTTATACGCCTTTATCGGGCGTGATCGTGGGTGAGCGCGTCTGGGACGTGATCGCCACCGGTTCACAACAAGACGGCCCCATGGGCCACGGCTGGACCTACTCGGGCCACCCGTTATGCGCCGCCGCGGGCCTAGCCAATCTTAAAATTCTGCAAGATGAGGACATCCCCGCCAATGCCGCCAGCGTAGGCGCCTATTTTCTGGAGCAACTGCACGCCACTTTCGATGACCACCCAATGGTGGGTGAGGTGCGCGGCGTGGGCATGCTGGCCGCGCTGGAATTCATGGCCAAACCACAGGAAAGAATCCCTTTTGATGCCAGCCTGAAGGTTGGCCCAAAGGTTGCTGCAGCCTGTCTGAAGCGTAATCTGATCGGGCGTGCCATGCCCGATTACGACGTGTTGGGGTTTGCTCCACCACTGGTTACTACCAGGGCCGATGTTGACGAAATTGTCAGCATAACCAAGCAGGCCGTAGACGAAGTAGCCAATCAGGTTTTACCATAATCTTTACATAAATCAACACTTAGAGCATGGGTTCATATGTTACCCTTTTTAAGGCTTAAACCATCTGAACCCGTAAACCTTGGGGGTTTTTAAAGCGGCAAATCTTTTGTCCGCCTCCAGTCAAACAGGAGACATAATGAGAACTTCGATTAAAACCTGGATGCTTGGAACTGCTACCATTTGTGCCATGGGTATTGGAGCGACAACGCACGCTGCCAGCCTTGCCGACATCCAGAAAAGCGGCAAACTCAGAGTCGCGGTAGCCAACGAGATACCCTATGGCTACATGGACGTGGACGGCCAGGCCAAAGGCGCCGGCCCGGACGTAGCCAAACACATCGCCAAAGAGCTTGGCATCAACCAGATCGAGTGGATTACCACCAACTTTGGCTCACTTATCCCAGGCTTGCAGGCCGACCGCTTTGACATGGTCGCCGCCGAGATGGCCATACTGCCGCAACGCTGCGAGCAAATTATCTACTCCGAGCCAAACAGTTCGTATGGCGAGGGCCTGTTGGTGGCCAAGGGCAACCCCAAGGACATCCACTCCTTCGAGAGCTTTGCCACTTCGGGCAACAAGATCGCCATTATGGCTGGTGCCGACCAGCTGGAGATGCTGCAGTACATGAAAGTACCAGAAGAAAACATGGTTACCCTTGCTAGCAACTCCGACGCCATCTCTACCGTAGCTACCGGCCGCGCTGATGCTTACGCCGCTACCAGTCTTACCGTGGGTGAGCTGGTCGACAAGGGCAGGGGCAAGGTCGAAGCCGCGCACGACTTCCAGGACCCGGTAGTGGACGGTGAGGTAGTACGCAGCTGGGGCGGGTTTGCCTTTGCCAAGGATTCGGCCGACTTGCGTGACGCCGTCAATCAGGAACTGGCCAAGTTCAAACAAACCGACAAGTGGAAAGAAACGCTGTCAGGTTACGGTTTTTCTGACGAAGACGCCTCTCAATCTTTCGAGCGCACTACGGCCCAACTCTGCGCCAAATAAGCGCTTAGTCCTATGGATTGGCTCACTTATTTGCAGCCTCTCTTGCTTGGAGCCAGGGTCACCGTCGAGTTGACCCTGTACTCCACAATTCTAGGGGCCATATTCGCCTTTCTATTTGGGGTCGGCAGATTAGCGCATAATCCCATATTGCGCTACAGCTCGATTGCCATGATAGAAATTTTCCGTGGCACTTCTTTACTGGTACAGCTGTTCTGGCTGTTCTTTGCGCTACCCATACTCGGTCAGGTGCTAGGCATAGATATGCGCCTGCCACCCGTGATCGCCGGCACTCTGGCCTTGAGCCTGAATATTGGCGCCTACGGCGCCGAAGTAGTGCGCGGTGCTATTCAGGCGGTACCGCATAACCAGTATGAAGCCGCCGTGGCGCTGGACTTCACACCACGCCAAACCCTGTGGCGCATCGCCATCCCCCAGGCCATCCCCGAGATGATGCCCAGTTTCAGCAATCTGGCCATCCAGAATCTGAAAGATACCGCCCTGGTATCCCTGATAGGTTTGGGTGATATGGCTTTCCAGGCCGAGCGCTTGCGTAATCTGACCCAGGACAGCATGCCGATCTACACCATGCTGCTGTTTATGTACTTTGGCATGGCGTTGGTAATTACGGTTTTGATGCGTTTACTGGAAAAGTACGTTAGCCGCTGGCGTATGCGCAGGAGCTAGACATGTTATTTGGCATAGAGTGGGATACCGCTAATAACTGGGTATTCGCGTGGTCGATACTACCCATTTTGCTACGCGGCCTGGTAGTCACCATCGAGGCTACCTTGCTGGGCTTTCTGGTTGGAGCCGTGCTAGGGCTGGTATTGGCCGGTTTAAAAAGCACCAGGTTACGCATAATTTCGTGGCCAGCGGCATTTTTTACCGAATTTATTCGTGACACGCCTTTATTGGTGCAGTTGTTCTTTTTGTATTACGTGCTGCCCGAGTACGGTTTGGTATTTCCGGCATTTTTAACCGGCGCACTCGCCCTGGGCTTGCAATACAGTGCTTATATGTCCGAGGTTTACAGGGCTGGCATAGAGTCCATCAGCCACGGCCAGACCGAGGCAGCCAGGGCGCTGGATATGTCACCGCTGCGTACTTTTGGCGCGATTATTTTGCCCCAGGCCATCCCCAGAATCATACCCGCGCTCGGCAACTATCTGGTGTCCATTATGAAGGACGTACCAGTGCTATCGGTGGTGTCGGTGCTGGAGATGTTAAGTGTGGCACGCATTATCGGTGACCGTACCTTTAATTACATGGTGCCTTTGACCATGGTTGGAGCCATTTACCTGATCATGACGATTATTGCCGCCGGACTTATCCGTTACCTGGATCAGCGTTTGCCCAAACACGGTATACCTATGCGCTAGGCGTATCACTGCCCGGCCTGACTGCGGGCCGCCTGGCTTACAGATAAATAAGATTTTTACTGGATTTGAGACAATGGACGACAACCAAGAGGTCAACGGCGCTGACAAAGCCGACGAACCAATCATTGTTATGCAAAACGTGGTTAAGCGTTTTGGTGACAACACCGTGCTTGATGCGCTCAACTTTGAGGTGGCCAAGGGCGAAAAGGTAACCATTATCGGCTCTTCCGGCTCGGGCAAGTCTACGGTATTGCGTATTCTCATGACGCTGGAGACCATTAACGATGGCCTGATCTACGTAGCCGGCAAGCCGCTTTGGCACGAAGAACGCAACGGCCAGATAGTGCCGGCCAGCGAGGCCCACTTGCGTACCATGCGCAAGGAAATGGGCATGGTGTTTCAGCAATTCAACCTGTTTCCACACATGACGGTGCTGCGCAATATTACCGAAGCCCCGATGCGCGTCCTGGGCCTAAGCAAAGCAAAGGCCGTCAAGCGCGCCAATAAATACCTGGACCTGGTGGGCATGATGGACCACGCGCAAAAATTTCCCAGCCAGCTCTCGGGTGGTCAGCAGCAGCGCGTAGCTATCGCCAGGGCGCTGGCCATGCACCCGAATATCATGCTGTTTGACGAGCCCACCTCAGCCCTGGACCCGGAGCTGGTCGGCGAAGTGCTTAACGTCATTAAGCGGCTCTCTGAGGAGCACGACCTGACCATGCTGATGGTTACCCACGAGATGGAGTTTGCCCGCCAGTTCTCCGACCGCGTCTGCTTTTTTGATAAGGGTGTCATAGTCGAACAAGGCAGCCCGGAAGAAATCTTCACCGCGCCCAAAAAAGAGCGTACCCAACAATTTCTTAGTAGCGTAATGTAATGTCACCCCCCGCCCATCTGTTTGCCAGCGATAACTCCTCTGGAGTACACCCCAACGTCATGCAGGCCCTGACCCAGGCCAACCAGGCCCATACCATGGGCTATGGCGCAGATCATTTCACCCAGCTGGCCGAGCAAGCCTTTGCCGAGGTCTTTGGCGCCACTAGTCAGGCGTTTTTACTGACCACCGGTACAGCCTGCAACGTACTGGCGCTACAAGCCATTACCCAGTCTATAGACACGGTATTTTGCGCGGATATTGCCCACTTGTTCGTTGACGAATGCTCGGCCCCCGAACGCATGATCGGCTGCAAATTAATAGGAGTGCCCAGCAAACATGGCAAAATCGACCTGCAAGCCTTACAGCGCGCTTATGAATTTCAGCAAGACCCGCACCACCGCAATCGCGCCAAGGTACTTTCAATCTCACAAGGCACCGAATACGGCACCATTTACAGCCTGCAGGAGTTGCAGGACTTAAGCAGATTTGCCCGTTCGCATGGCCTGAAGCTACATATGGACGGCGCCCGGCTGGCCAATGCAGCCGCGGCGCTGGACCTGGGCTTAGCGGACATAAGCCGCGCCGTAGGGGTGGATGTATTGTCTTTTGGCGGCACCAAAAACGGCCTCATGATGGCCGAGGCGGTAGTGGTGTTTGACCCCGAACTGGCCCAGAGCATGCACCCGATCCGCAAACAGGGCATGCAGCTGATTTCCAAGCACCGCTTTTTGGCGGCTCAGTACATAGCCTATTTTGCCCATGACTTATGGCTGCATAACGCCCGTCATGCCAACAGTATGGCGGCCCGGCTGGCCAGCCATTTCGAGGGTATTCAAGGCGTCAAACTAACCGCACCCACGGCCATCAATATGGTTTTTGCCGAATTTCCCGCCGCCTGGATCGAGCCTATTCAACAGCACTGCGGCAGCCACCTGTGGCTACCGGGCGGCACCGAGCTGCGCTTTGTGTGCTCGTTTGACACCAGCACCGATGCTGTGGATTCTCTGGCGCAGCTGGTACGTGAGCTGGCGGCCAACGCCTAACCAAACTGCCTGGTCTGGCTATGCAACCAGCAGCCACAACCGTGGTCACCGCGGCCATTAGGCCAGCAGATTTTAAAGAACCTGGGCTGGCAGCGCGCCAGCCGTTTTGATGTTTTTGGTGACTATGTAGGTGTAGTAGCGGTCTATACCTATGTTTTCTTGCAACAGGCCGTCTATCAGGCGCTGGTAGTGGTCGATGTCGCTGGCGCGTACGTGCATGAAATAATCCACCCCGCCACCCGTGGCATAACACTGGGTAATCTCGGGCAGCTCGCTGATACGCTGCTCAAAGCGCTGCATCTCCTGGGCAGTATGGCGATCCAGGCTAACCTGCACGATTACCGTGCAACTGCTAAAGACCCGCTCCCAATCCACCTGAGCCCGGTAGCCTTTGATCAGCCCGATGGACTCAAGCCTTTTGACGCGCTCCCAGGTAGGCGAAACCGACAGGCACACCTGGCGCGCGAGCTCGGACTTGGTTATGCGCCCATTGCCGCTGAGGATTTTCAATATTTGTAAGTCGTAGCGATCTAGCTTGGTCATTTAATTATCAGGTACAACGCTGGCCACAACGGCTATGGTATCACCACTTTTGATCAAGCCCGGATAGTGCCGTGCGGCCAGTATGCCGTCACGGCCGGCCTTATAGACCTTTGCAGCCCCGCCCGTACGGCTTATGTCGTAGACATTGGCAATGGTTTCACCCATATTGACGTAGTCACCCAGGCCTTTGGTCATCTCCAGCAAGCCATCGTGGTGACATAAGGTATAGCAAGAACCGTCGGGCATATCCAGCATTATGGGAGGCTTGACGGGCTGCACTTTGCCCCTTAAAACACCCGCATGGATCAAAAAGCGCCGCACCCCGGCATCAGTGATGGCAATGCTGCTGGGCGTGGTTGAGCCACCGCCACCGAGCTCGGTAGAGACAAACACCTTGCCCATGTTTTCAGCGGCCGTATCCAGCATGCCAACGCTGTCAAGCTCCAGGATTTTCATAGCATAAGGCGCGCCAAAGGCGATCATGGCAGCCTCGCAGGCGGCCTGCTGGGTTTTATTATCCAGCAAGTGGATGGCGGCAAACGGCACAAAGTCAAGGGTTTTACCACCCGAGTGTATGTCCAGCACGTAATCGGCCATGGGCAGCAGATAGCGGTACACATAATCGGCAATTTTTTCTGTGACCGTACCATCGGGCCTGCCCGGAAACAGGCGGTTCAGATTGCCATGATCGATAGGTGAAGTACGCCTGCCCGCCACAAAGGCCGGGTAATTCATGTAAGGAATAATTATTACCGTGCCATGCACGCTACTGGCCTTGAGGTTTCGGGCCAGTTTGGTCAAACTTACCGGGCCCTCATACTCATCGCCGTGATTGCCACCGGTTAACAGCACCGTGGGCCCGGCACCACGACGCACTACGGTAAGCGGGATCATAATGGCACCCCAGGCCGAGTCGTCGCGCGAATACGGCAGGCGCAAAAAGCCGTGCTGCACGCCCTCTTGGGAAAAATCAATCGTCGGCGTGATGGGCGAATTACGTATGGTCATTTTTTAATAAACAATTGACGCGGGGTCGAGCACAGCGGCTCGGCACCATTGGCGGTTATGTGGATGGCTTCAGTAATTTCCAGACCCCATTCGGCATCCCAAAGCGCTGGCATAAAGTGAAACACCATACCCGGCTGCAATACCGACTTATCCTGCGGGCGCAGACTCATGGTGCGCTCACCCCAGTCAGGGGGGTAGCTGGCCCCTATAGAATAGCCAGTACGGCCATCTTTATCAAAACCGCGGCGGCGCAACTCCTTAAAAAAAGCATTGGCTATGTCGGCACAGGTATTGCCTGGACGGGCCTGCTCCAGCCCGGCGTCAATACCGGCGATAACAGCCTGTTCGGCGTCTAGTAGCACTTGTGGCGGCTGACCTAGATAAACGGTGCGCGACTGCGGGCAGTGGTAACGCTTGTAGCAGCCCGCTATTTCAAAAAAAGTCACCGAATCATCCGGTATCGGCGCATCGGTCCAGGTCAGGTGCGGCGCGCTGGCGTCCTTGCCGGTTGGCAGCATGGGAACAATGGCGGGATAGTCGCCGCCGTGGCCGGCTACGCCCGCGATGCTGGCCTGGTATATTTGCGCCACCAGGTCGTTTTTGCGCATGCCCGGCTCTATGACCTCGTAGATACGTTGGTGGGTATGCTGCACGATGCTGGCGGCTATGCGCATGTAGGCGATTTCCTGGGCCGATTTGATCGCCCGTTGCCAGTTGACCAGACCGGTGGCATCCTGCCAGGTAGCATCCGGGCAACCGTATTGCAAGGCAGCGAAAGCCGCGGCACTGAAATAATAATTGTCCATCTCCACGCCGATACGGCTACGCTGCCAGCCACGCGGGATAATTACCTCCTGGCACAGAAACTCCATAGGATGCAGCTCGCTGGACTGCACATAATCATCCGAGTAGCCGATGATATCGTCATGCGCCAGGTAAGCGGTACGCTTGGCGCCATTGCCATCCATTCTGCGGCCAAACCAGATTGGCGCGCGCTCCAGGCTGACGAGAACGCACTGGTGCACGTAAAAAGACCAACCGTCGTAGCCCGTGAGCCAATACATATTGCTGGGATCGCTAACTATTAACAACTCCAGGCCGCGCTCCAGCATAGCCTGGCGCGTACGCTCCAGGCGCTGGGCGTATTCACTCAAACCAAACGGCAGCTGAATTTGCTCGGATTGCTTGCACTGCTCGGTGGCATTCATCGTCTGACTCCTTAAAATAGGCGTTTTTTGTCGGCCCTGCCAGGCTCTTAACGCCCTTATTATTGCTGTGATATTTACGCCGCATTTTGAGCTGACGGCATAAAAAATGCCAGCAGCTTTTAGGTCTAAATCGGCTTTTTGGCGAAAAGAAAAAAATCAGTAACAAAAAGCCCACAAAGCAGAAAAAACAACATCTTCAGGGGCCAAAACATACTGTTTTTCGGGCCGCCTGCAGATATTAATATATACTTTATCCAAGCACTTAATTTTTTGATCTTATTACGTAATTTAGTATGTATGAATCGCGTAACGAACCGCTGCTAAGCCTTAAGGTTTTCAAGCAGCGCATGGCCGCGCATGGGTTCTATGCCCTGCTGATAATCTTGGCCACGTTGGTAATTGGTATTTTTGGTCATTGGATTTTCAATGACGTGAGCCTGCACGACGCATTCATGAACGCAATTTTTGTACTAGGCGGGGTTGGCACCTATAGCATGCCAACGTCTGCGATCGGCAAAATCTTTTATGCCGCTTACGGTTTTTTCGTTAGTTTGGTAGTTATGGCTACCCTGGGGGTTATTCTGGCGCCAATTGCGCACCGTATAATGCATAAATTTCATCTCGACGAAAACGACAGCGAAGATGGCAATTAGCCCCGATTTAAGCCTGGACCAGTTCAACTACCACTTACCCCCCGAATTAATCGCCCAACACCCAAGCAGCCAACGCAGCGCCAGCCGCCTACTGCACCTTGACGGGCATGGCGCCATCCACGACAGGCGGTTTACCGATTTGCCCGACCTGCTCAAAGCCACCGATCTGCTGGTATTCAATAACACCAAGGTTATCAAGGCGCGCCTGCGTGGGCACAAGGACAGCGGTGGGCGGGTAGAAGTCCTGGTCGAACGCATCTGCAGCAATGCCAACCAGGCTTGGGCGCATATCCGTGCGAGCAAAGCCCCTAAAACCGGCACCCGCTTGTTGCTGGCTGCGGGGCAGCTCCAGGCGCAAGTGCTGGAACGCAGCCACGACTTGTTCAAGCTGGAGTTTAGCGGCCCGGTACTCGAACTATTGGAGCAGCATGGCAGCACGCCCTTGCCGCCCTATATTAATCATGCCCCCGATAGCACCGACATAGACCGCTACCAAACCATCTACGCGCAACACCCTGGCGCTGTAGCCGCGCCCACGGCGGGCCTGCATTTTGACGCAGCAATGCTGGCGCGCCTGCAAGCCAAAGGTGTTGAATGCGCTTTTGTCACGCTGCACGTAGGCGCGGGCACCTTTCAGCCGGTGCGCACCAACAAGCTTGCCGAGCACGTCATGCACGCCGAGTACTTTGAGGTACCCGCGGCCACCATGGCCAGCGTGCTCGCCGCACGCGCACGCGGGGCACGCGTAGTGGCCGTAGGCACCACCAGCGTACGCGCACTGGAGTCGGTGCCCGCTGACGATGCCCAGGTACGCACATATTCTGGTGATACCAGCCTATTCATTACCCCTGGCTATCAATTTAAATTCGTGGACGCCTTGATTAGCAATTTTCACTTGCCCCAATCCACCTTACTAATGCTTGTTTCTGCCCTGGCGGGCATGGCCCCGATCCAGGCGGCATATGCCCACGCAGTAGCAGCGCGTTACCGCTTTTTCAGTTACGGCGATGCCATGTTTATCGAGGCTGCCCAGCCATGACTACTACTGCCGCATCAGCCCTGGAATTCAAACTATTGCAAACCGATGGTCAGGCGCGCCGGGCGAGTTTGCAATTGCGCCACGGCAGCATACAAACACCAGTGTTTATGCCCGTAGGCACTTACGGCAGCGTCAAAGCCATGCTACCTCATGAGTTAATCGACGTAGGCGCCCAGATAGTTCTGGGCAATACCTTTCACCTCTGGCTGCGTCCGGGTACGGCGGTCATAGATCAGCACGCCGGCTTACACGGCTTTATGCAATGGCACCAGCCAATACTTACCGATTCTGGCGGCTTTCAGGTGTTTAGCCTGGATGCCATGCGCAAAATTAGCGAAGAAGGCGTGCGCTTTGCCTCACCCATTGACGGCGCGCGCCTGTTTTTAAGCCCGGAAGAATCCATGCGCATACAGCGCAGCCTGAATTCCGACATAGTCATGGTGCTAGATGAATGCACCCCGTACAAGATCAACGGCCAGCCGGCTACGCATGCCGCAGCGGCGGCTTCGATGCGCATGTCACTGCGTTGGGCCAAGCGCTCCAAAGACGAGTTCCAGGCACTGGCCAACCCGAATGCCTTATTTGGCATAGTGCAAGGTGGTATGTACGAGGATTTACGCGCCGAATCCCTGGCAGGCCTGGTCGATACCGGTTTTCACGGTTACGCCATCGGCGGACTATCGGTGGGCGAACCAAAAGAGGAGATGCTGCGCGTGCTGGCGGCCATTGCCCCGCAGCTACCAGAGTCGCGCCCGCGCTATCTGATGGGCGTAGGCACACCCGAGGATCTGGTCGAAGGCGTGCGTCACGGTGTAGACATGTTTGACTGTGTCATGCCCACGCGCAACGCCCGCAACGGCTGGCTGTTTACCCGCTATGGTGACATCAAAATACGCAATGCACGTTATCGCAGCGACACCCAGCCGCTGGACCCGGAATGCGGCTGCCATACCTGTCGGAACTTTAGCCGCGCCTACCTGCACCACCTGCAGCGCACCGGTGAAATTACCGGGGCACGCCTGAACACCTTGCACAACCTGCACTATTACCTGGATTTAATGGCGCAAATGCGTAGCGCCATCGAGCAACAACGGTTTGCCAGCTGGCGCGCAGATTTTCTCAGCGCGCGCGCACGCGGCATTTAATTAGTTACAATCAAGGGTTGATTTTTATAAAAAAGCTTACCTTTTACCTATAACGGAGCCTGCATGTCCATAACAGACATTTTGTCACTGATGCCAGCCCAAGCCGCTGGCGAAGCTAATCCAATAGTCAGTATGCTGCCTATCATACTGATGTTCGTCATCTTGTATTTTCTGATGATACGGCCGCAGATGAAGCGTCAGAAAGAGCAAAAAAAGATGGTTGAAGCCCTTGCCAAGGGTGATGAGGTCATCATGTCGGGCGGCATGCTGGGCAAAATCACCAAGGTCAGCGACAGCTATATCAACGTCGAAGTCGCGCACCTGGGCGATAAACCCGTAGAGACCATAGTACAGCGTAGCGCCGTAAGCGCGGTACTGCCCAAAGGTACGATCAAATCGCTTTGAACAACCACTGATTTACCATGAACCGATACCCGCTTTGGAAATACCTGATTGTCCTGGCCGCCCTGATAATTGGCGTGCTTTACACCTTGCCAAACCTATATGGCGAGTCGCCGGCGGTACAAATAGCAGGGGCCAAAACTGCGGTAAAGGTAGATCAAAACACGCTCTTGCAGGCCGAGCAGATACTTAAACAGGCCAACATGCACCCCACCGCTGGTTCGTTTGAGATGAACGGCCCGGTTGGGGCAGTGCGCTTGCGCTTTGCCAGCACCGACGAGCAGCTGGCTGCCAAAGATTTGCTCGAAAAAACCTTAAACCCTGACCCCGCCAACCCCGAGTACACGGTGGCCTTAAACCTGATGTCGGCTTCACCCAGCTGGCTGGCTGCAATCGGCGCGCACCCCATGTATCTGGGGCTCGATTTGCGCGGCGGCGTGCACTTTCTACTGCAAGTTGATATGCAAGGCGCCCTGACCGGGCGCTACGACTCCATGGCCAGCGAAATCCGCACCGCCTTACGCGACGCCAAACTCAAGGCCGAAGAGGTCGAGCGCGTACAGCAAAGCGTACGGGCCAGTTTCACTAGCGAAAACGAACGCGACCAGGCCCTTGACGCCCTGCGCCGCGCCATGCCGGAAATGCTGTTCAGCACCAGCCAGGCGGGCGACCAATGGCAGATCAGCGGCAGCCTGAGCCCCATGGCGATTACCCAGGTACAAGAAAACGCGCTGAAGCAAAACATCCAGACCCTGCACAACCGTATCAACGAATTAGGCGTAGCCGAGCCCGTAATCCAGCAACAAGGCGCCGATCGCATAGTAGTGCAGCTGCCTGGGGTACAAGACGTGGCCAAGGCCAAAGAGATTCTTGGGCGCACCGCCACCCTCGAAATCCACATGGTAGACGACTCGCCCAATGCCACCGCCGCCTTGCAATCTGGCAAAGTACCTTTTGGTCTGGTGCGCTTTACTGACCGCGATGGCCGTCCGCTGCTGCTGCGCCGCCAGGTAATACTAACCGGCGAAAACCTGCAAGACGCCCAGCCTGGGCGTGATCAGCAAACCCAGCAACCCACCGTAAACCTTACCCTGGACGCCAAGGGCTCGCGCATTTTCCGCGACGTAACCCGCGATAACATTGGCCGGCGCATGGCCATAGTGCTGTTTGAGAACAACCAGGGCGAGGTCGTCACCGCCCCGGTAATACGCTCGGAGATTCCCGGCGGACACGTACAGATCTCGGGCAGCATGACCCCCCAAGAGGCCGCCGATGTGTCCCTGCTACTGCGCGCCGGCTCGCTGGCTGCACCCATGCAAATCATCGAAGAGCGCACCATCGGGCCAAGCCTGGGCGCCGCCAACATCAAACAAGGCTTTGACTCCACCCTGTGGGGCTTTACCGCGATTGCGATCTTTATCATCGTGTACTACCACCTGTTCGGGCTGTTTTCTACCCTGGGTTTAAGCTTTAACGTACTGCTGCTGCTGGCCGTGCTGTCCATGCTACAGGCCACCCTGACCCTACCCGGCATCGCCGCCATCGCGCTTACGCTAGGCATGGCAATCGACGCCAACGTGCTTATCAACGAGCGCATTCGCGAAGAGCTGCGCGCCGGCCTGCCCCCGCAACAGGCTATCCACCTGGGCTTTGACCGTGCCTGGGCGACGATTTTTGACTCCAACCTGACCAGCCTGATCGTTGGCGTGGCCCTGCTGGCCTTTGGCACTGGCCCGGTACGCGGCTTTGCCGTGGTGCACTGCCTGGGGATTCTTACCTCGATGTTTTCCTCAGTGGTAGGGGTGCGGGCTTTGGCCAATCTATGGTATGGCCGCAAGCGCAAGCTCAAAACCGTCTCAATAGGCCAGGTCTGGAAACCCAAGCAGGACTAAACAGGTATAAATTATGGAATTTTTCCGCATCCACCGCACCATCCCGTTTATGCGGCATGCGCTGATACTAAACCTTATCAGCCTGATTACCTTTCTGCTGGCGGTATTCTTTATTATTTCACGCGGTTTTCATTTTTCCATCGAGTTTACCGGCGGCACGGTCATGGAAGTGCGCTACAGTCAGTCCGCCCCCATACAGGACATCCGTAACGCGATTGAGGAGCTGGGCTACACCGATTTTCAGGTACAAAATTTTGGCACTTCGCGCGACGTGATGATCCGCTTGCCGGTGCGTGCCGGTGAAGACACCGCGGCCCAAAGCAAGGCCGTAATGGACGCTTTACAGGCCCAAGACCAGCACGTAAGCTTGCAGCGCGTCGAATTTGTTGGCCCCCAGGTTGGCCAGGAGCTTCTACATAACGGCTTGATGGCGTTACTGTTTGTGGTGGTTGGCATCATGGCCTATCTGGCCGTACGCTTTGAGTGGAAGCTGGCGGCCTCATGCGCTTTGGCCAACTTGCATGACGTGGTCATAATACTGGGATTTTTTGCCTTCTTTCAGTGGGAGTTTTCCCTGGCCGTACTGGCGGGCGTGCTGGCCGTACTCGGCTACTCGGTGAACGAGTCGGTAGTGGTTATGGACCGGATCCGCGAAAATTTTCGCAAGCACCGTAAAGTGTCGGTGCGCGAAATCATCAATGTGTCGATTACACAAAACATATCGCGTACCATCATCACCCATGGTTCGACCCAGATGATGGTAATGTCCATGTTCTTTTTTGGCGGCCCTACCCTGCATAACTTCTCGCTGGCCCTGACCATTGGCATATGGTTTGGTATTTATTCATCCGTGTTCGTGGCCGCAGCCCTGGCTATGTGGATGGGTATCAAACGCGAGGACCTGGTGCGCCCCATCAAAAAAGACGGCCCCGAAGTAGAGCTGCCTTAAACCCATTTTTAACTTTTTTGCCCCCGGGATATAAACCCGCATCGGCCTGTACAAATGCAAGATACCAATATTCGCCGCCCCGGCGTGATACCCCGCAGCACCAGCCCGGCCACTAACTCCAGCCTGGACGATAACCAGATCCTGCAGGCCTTAAAGCAGGTGGCAAGCCCTGCCGACGGCACGGCGCCAAGGCTTTTCATACGCACCTTTGGCTGCCAGATGAACGAGTATGACTCGGAAAAAATGGCCGCTGTGCTACACCAGGCCAATGGCGTCGTACTGACCCAAAGCCCCGAAGATGCCGACATCATCATCTTCAATACCTGCTCGGTACGTGAAAAGGCCCAGGAAAAGGTATTTTCCGACCTCGGCAGGGTTTATCCGTTAAAGCAAAAAAATCCCAAGTTAATCATAGGCGTGGGCGGCTGTGTTGCCAGTCAGGAAGGCGATGAAATCATCCGCCGCGCGCCCTACGTGGATGTGGTGTTTGGCCCGCAAACCCTGCATCGCTTGCCGCAACTGATCAATAAACGACGCGCCAGCGGCCACGCCCAGGTTGATATCAGCTTTCCTGAGATAGAAAAATTTGACGCCCTGCCACCCGCCAGGGTTGACGGCCCCAGCGCCTATGTATCGATTATGGAAGGCTGTAGCAAATACTGCAGCTTTTGTGTCGTGCCTTATACGCGCGGCCCCGAAGTATCGCGCCCGTTTGACGACGTCTTGATAGAAGTTGCCGACCTTGCCGACCAGGGCGTGCGCGAAGTAACCCTGCTGGGCCAGAACGTCAACGCCTATAGGGGCGCCTACGGGCAGTCGGACGCCGTCGCCGACTTTGCCATGCTGCTTGAGTACGTACACGAAATCCCCGGTATAGAGCGCATCCGTTACACCACCTCCCACCCCAAAGAGATGACCACGCGCCTGATCCAGGCCCACGGCGAGCTACCTAAACTGACACCATTTCTACATCTGCCGGTGCAGTCCGGCAGCGACCGCATCCTGGCAGCCATGAAGCGCGGTTATACGGCGCTGGAATACAAGTCCATAATTCGTCGCCTGCGCGCCGCCCGGCCAGACATAACGCTGTCCTCAGACTTTATAGTGGGCTTTCCGGGCGAGACCGAAGAGGATTTTCAGCAAACCATGGAGTTGGTACGCTTTGTTAACTTTGACCAGTCCTTTTCGTTTGTCTACTCCAAGCGTCCCGGCACCCCAGCCGCAGATCTGGCCGACGAAGCCAGCAAGGCGGTCAAACTCGAGCGCCTCTACCGCCTGCAAGACCTGATCAATCAGCAGGCCAATGCCTATAGTCAGGCCATGATTGGCACCTCCCAACGCGTGCTCGTCGAAGGGCCGTCCAAAAAAGACCCCAACGAGCTCAAAGGACGCACGGCCAATAACCGCGTCGTCAACTTTGCCGGCCAGCCGCGCCTGATAGGCAATATGGTGGAGCTGCGCATTACCGCAGCCATGAGCTACACCCTAAGAGGCGCAATAATCACTCAGGATTCAGTCCATAGCAACCCATGAACAGCAAGCATACACCCGCAAAAAAGACCGCTGGCAAACGCCCCGAGCGCCTGCAACTGGACGCCGATAACACCAGCCTGGCTAATCTGTGCGGGCCGCTGGATCAAAATCTGCAACAAATAGCCCAGGCCTACGACGTCGAAATCAAACGCCGGGGTAGTAACTTCAGCATTCTCGGCACCCGCGCCAAGCAGGCTGTAGAAGCCTTGCACTGGTTTTACAAAAGCGCGCTTAACGGCCCCGTATCGGTGGACACCTTGCAACTTGGTTTGGTAGAACTGGGCGCCCACGCAGCGGCCAATGAGGCCACGCTCCAGGACCTGCCAGAGCTGCCGCCGCTCGATGACGCCAGCTACAACCTGCGTACCCGCAAAGCCGAGATCAGGCCGCGCACGGTACGCCAGCGCGACTACCTCAACACCATCCTCAAGCACGACATCACCTTTGGTGTGGGCCCTGCCGGTACCGGCAAGACCTGGCTTGCCGTGGCCTGCGCCATCGATGCGCTAGAGCGTGAGTCGGTAAGCCGCCTGGTGCTGACACGCCCAGCGGTAGAAGCCGGCGAGCGCCTGGGATTCTTGCCCGGCGACCTGGTGCAGAAGGTAGACCCTTACCTGCGCCCGCTGTATGACGCCCTGTATGACTTGCTCGGCTTTGAGCGCACGCAAAAGCTATTTGAAAAGCAAACCATAGAAATTGCGCCGCTTGCCTATATGCGCGGACGCACCCTGAATCACAGTTTTATTATCCTGGATGAGGCCCAAAACACGACGCCCGAGCAAATGAAGATGTTTCTCACGCGCATCGGTTTTGGCAGCAAAGCCGTCATCAACGGCGACCCCTCGCAGGTAGACTTGCCCAAGGGACAACAAAGCGGCCTGCTGCATGCCCTGGACGTGCTTGACGGCATCGCCGGTATCGGTAATACGCGCTTTACCAGCCACGACGTAGTGCGTCATCCTCTGGTAGGACGCATAGTAGACGCCTATGAAAAAGCCGGCGCCAATGCCTTATAAGCTGCACCTGGCGGTACAGTACTGCCTGGCGGCGCCGCAACTACCGCGCTGGCGCCTGCGTCGCTGGGTACAAAAGGCCATAGATTTTGCCATGAACGAGAGTCCGCACGACGCTTTGCAAGCCGTTGTCCTAGGGCTGCGCTTTGTTGACGCAGAAGAAATGCACGCGCTTAATCTTGCCTGGCGCGCCAACGACAAGGCCACCAACGTGCTTAGTTTTGAATACGGCATGGACGCCGCGGGCACGCTAAGCGCTGATATTGCCGTGTGCCTGGAAGTATTACAGCAAGAGGCCCAAGCCCAGGGCAAGCCCTTGTTGCACCACGCGGCGCACCTGGTGATACACGGGGTTTTACACGCCCTGGGCTATGACCACATCGAAACCCAACAGGCCGAGCGTATGGAAGACCTGGAGCGCCGTGTGCTAGCGAGTTTTGCCATACCCGACCCATATTGATTTGGGTTATCCTACGGGTTCTATAACTACCAGATCTGGCAATGTCAGAAACATCCGATTCAGAGCCTCATCAGGCACGCAATACCAACTCGTTCTTTGCCCGCTTAAGGGCCTTATTACGCCCGGCCCCACCATCTGATCGCAACGAAATTCGCGCCGTACTGGACGCCGCCCACGATCACTCGGTGCTGGACGGTGAATCCTACGCCATGATATCCGGGGCACTTGCCGTCGCCGATAAAACAGTAGCCGACATCATGGTGGCGCGCTCGCGCATGAATATGCTGGATATAAACCAGCCCATGGACGAACTCATACCAATTATTACCGATACCGGCCACTCCAGGTTTCCGGTCTACGAGGGTAACCGCGATGAAATAGTCGGGGTGCTGCTGGCCAAGGACTTGCTCCTGACGCTTTCGGATCAAAACCTGAGCATACGCGCCCTGGTGCGCCCCGCAGTATTTGTGCCCGAAACTAAAAAATTAAACGAGCTGCTGCACGATTTTCGCGTCAAACGCAACCACCTGGCCATAGTAATCGACGAACACGGCGGCATCAGCGGTATGGTTACCATGGAGGACGTACTCGAACAAATAGTCGGCGATATCGCCGATGAGTATGATGACAAAGGCCAAAAAACCATCTTCAAAACCGGCGAAAACAGCTGGCGCGCCATGGGCACTACCGCAATACAAGAGTTCAACCAAAATTTTGGGGTGCACATACCCGACGATGATTACGATACCTTAAATGGCTGGTTGGCAGCCGAGCTCGGACATATACCGCGCCGCGGCGAACGCATCGAGGCCCAGGGCCTGACCTTCACCGTAGTGGGCGCTGATGGCAAGCGCGCGCGCTGGTTACACGTACAACGTTTAAATCATTCCAGCCAGCCCGAAGATGCCGCTTAACGCCGTATCCGCTGCTAACAAGCCCTGGCATAAGCCAGCGGCTGTGCTGCTGGCCGGGCTGTTGCAAGCGCTATGTTTTGCTCCAGGGCCCTTGCCGGCGTGGCTGCTGCCATTTGCACAAATTGCTTCACTGGCGGTTTTGTTTGCCGTAACCATAAGCGCCCAGTCGCTTCAACGCGCCGCTGGCTACGCCATATTATTTGGTTGCGCCCAGTTTGGCCTGGGGGTGTATTGGCTTAGCATCAGCATGCACCAGTACGGTGGTATGCCTTTAGTCTTAGCCTTGGCAGCGCTATTGCTATTTGCCGTGGCCATGTCACTGTACGGTGCGCTAGCCTGCGCCATTGGCTGGTGGCTTAACCGCGGCTACAACCACGTACGCCAACCGGCCCTGGGGCAATTAATCACCGTTATGGCCTGGGCCAGCGCCTGGGTATTGCTGGAACTGCTGCGCGGCTACCTGTTTACCGGTTTTACCTGGCTGGTAGGCGGCTACGCCCACGTCGAGGGCATGTTTGCCGCCTGGGCCCCAATCATTGGGGTATATGGCCTGAGCTGGTTGGCCGCTTTTGCCGCAGGCGCCATAGTTTTTATGCTGCGCGCCAAAAACCAGACGCCTTACGACCGCGGGGCAGCCCTGCTGCTTGGGCTGGCCCTATTAAGCGGCATGGTGGGTATCGCCCTGGCCTGGGTAAGCTGGTCACAGCCGCTTGGCCAAGCCATAGTCATACGGCTGGTACAGCCAGCCACGGCTTTAGCCACCAAATTTAATCCCGCTGCCCTGTTGCCAACCCAGCAACGCTTGCAAGAGATAGCCGGGCTGGCCGCCAAAAGCCCACAAGACCAGCCAGATGTAATAATTTTGCCCGAAACCGCCGTGCCAATGTTTCAGTATCAAGTGCCCGAACAGGTCTGGCAAGGTTGGCAAAATACCGCAGACCAAATGCAGGCCACCATAATTCTCGGCCTGGCCATGCAGCGCTTGAGCGCTACCGGGGATAGCATTATCAGTAATTCGGCCATCGCCTTGCAGCCACAACGGCCCTGGCAAGAGCAGCTCGAAGGCCAGACCTGGGTATACGACAAGCGCCATCTGGTACCGTTTGGTGAATTCGTACCGACAGGTTTTCGCTGGTTCGTGGATGCTATGCATATCCCGCTGGGAGACTTTAACCGTGGTCTGCCATTGCAGGCACCGCTTGCCAGCGGGGGGCAGCAAATAGCCCTGAATATCTGCTACGAAGATACGTTTGGCGAAGAAATCGCGGCCACCATTGCACCTGATAACAACCACTATCCTGGCGCCAGCATACTGGCAAACATTAGTGAGCTGGCATGGTTTGGTAATAGCTGGGCCATGCGCCAACACCTGCAAATGGCGCGTATGCGCGCGCTCGAAAGCGTGCGCCCCATGGTACGCGCCACCAATACCGGTATTAGCGCAGTTATCGACCCGTTGGGGCAAGTGTTGGGCCAACTGCAAGCCAATGTACCCGGCGTATTAGACGCGCAGGTACAAGGCATGCAAGGTATAAGTCCCTACGTGCGTTATGGCAATCTGCCCATAGTGCTATGGTGCCTTTTTGGACTCGGTCTGGCTGGCGCACGCAGGTTTAAAAACACCGCTTAAATCCAGCTGCAATTCAGGCCTGCCTGCCACCATCCAGTAAAGCCTCAATCTGGCCAAGCTCAACCGCATCTATCTGGGCCGGGTTTAGATAACGTTGGGCGTATTCAAGCCAGATATCGCTATGCAAAAAGTAGCGAAACAGATCTTCATCAAGATGGCCACGCACGCACATATTGGCCATAATAGCCAGCGACTCGGAAACCGTTTTGGCCACTTTATAGGGCCTGTCGGCGGCGGTCAGGGCCTCAAATACATCAGCCAAAGCGATTACCCTGTGCGTGACGGGCAATTCGCCGGCCTGTAAGCGGCGTGGATAACCATTACCATCCATACGCTCGTGGTGATTGGCAGCAATATCTGGCACATCTTCAAAACCGCGCGGCCAAGGCAGCTTATCCAGCATCAACAAGGTTTGTACGATATGGTCATTAATTATGAAGCGGTCCTCTGGCGTTAGGGTACCGCTACGTATGCTGAGGTTGTAAAGCTCGCCGGCATTTTGGCGCAACTGTGGTAAATCCATATTCAGACCCAGGGTATTGGCAGGGTCGTCCGGGCTTACTGCTGGTTTATGCGCCCCCCACGGTATATGGTGATAAGGCTTATCGGCCAGCAGCGCTTCGCGCACTGGCAGGCTTTGTCCGGCCGGCCTGCCAGCAGACCTGCGCTCGAATTCTTCGTGCGCCAGACCCAGCAAGTCATCAAAGTTGCGCAACCAGGTACGGGCAGCAATTTGTTGCAAGCGTTCCTGCACCTGCTCAGATTGGGTTTCACTACCTATATTGGCGTGTGCCACAAAAGCAAAATCGTCCGATAATTGCTGCTGTTCCTGCCTGCATGCGTCACGCGCCGCTGTGGGATCAGCACCAGCGCTGAGTGCTTTTAAATACTTGATTTCAGCGTCGCGCCACAGCACTTCAAAACGCATGCGAATTTCGTGTATGCGGTTATAAATCAATTCAAGCTTGCTGGCCTTATCGACTATGTGTTCAGGACTGATTATCTTGCCGCAGTCGTGCAGCCAGGCCGCCAGAGAGAATGCCCGGTGCTCTTGTTCGCTTAGTTGAAAATCAGCATATTTGCCACTGCTTTGCGCCTGTAACTCACGCACAATCATGAGCGACAGCTCCGGCACACGCTTGCAATGGCCCCCCGTATAGGGGCTTTTAGCGTCAACGGCGTCAGCCAGCATGCGAATCAGACCATCAAACAGCTGACGCTGGGCCTCGATTAACTGGCGCGTTTCAATAGAGATAGCCAACATCCCCGATAAGCGCGTGACAAAAGCGTTAAAGCCAGGCCCGTACAAATCGCCGCGTTGCGCGTCGTGTAATAACACTAGCAAACCCTGTAGCTCACCAGCGCGGCCCGTAAGCTCAAACTCGGCGGCGAACTGCTGGCCACCAACGGGCAAATATGCGGCCGCATTTGGCTCGATAGCGCGGTGCGGATAAACAAAATTTTTATCCAGGGGGCTATTTGCACCAAAACTGGCCGCGCGTTGCATCAGCCCGTCTTTAGGCTGCCATAAATACACCGCGCCCGACTCACAGCCGGTAGCCTGCACGCACTTGGCCAACACCCGTTGCAGCATAAGCTCGGTGTCTTGCTCTTTGCCCAGAATAGTACCCAGGGATAAAAAAGATTCTACCGTTTTGCTGGCGTTATTGGCGGCACTTTGCAAGGCGGCTACTTCGATAATGGTGCTTGCTTCAGACTCGGGCCGGGCAAAATCAAAATGCACCATGCGCCGCGCCTGGGCCAGCAAATGAGCCAGCTGGCCGCTTAATTTACCGCTTATCCACCAACCCCAGGCCAACGCCAGCAAGCTAATTGCTATCGCCAGCAGCAGCATGTTACGCATGGCAAGATAAGCATCTCCCAGTAGCTCTTGCATGGGAATAGCCATAAGCAAACGCATTGGGTGGCTGGTCTGGGATAAATCCAGTGAATATCCCAGCCAGTCATGGCCATCGATATCAAAGCGTACGGCCTGCCCACTGGGGTCACGCTGTGTACTCGTCAGCGCCGCCGTGCGCAACTGCTCAACATTGGGCAAACTGACGCTGCCATCCAGGTTTTGGTGATTGTCTTCAATCCACTTAGCCAAGCCCTTGTAAGCAATGACCTTATCATCGGCACCCAACAGGGCCACCTCAGTACCAGGGGTGATTTTCAGGCGGTCTAATGTCGTACTTAGATCCTGTAAGGCCAAATCCAGCCCGACCACCGCATTACCCCACACCGCGCGCTGTGACAGGCTTATTCCAACCTGATAGGTACTATGAAAGACGTAGGGCACCGAAGCGTGCAGCTGCATGCCTGCTCCAGGCTTGACGTACCAGGGCCGCGCGCGCGGATCGAATTCTTCTGCTATGTCGCGACTGGCAATGGTTTTAAGGCCGGCATCGATAAAATAATAAGTGCTTTTAAGCTGCCCGACAGCGCCAGAATTACGCACCACCTGCACCAGGTACTCGGTACCCGCTGGCGCTTCAAACTGCTGCACCAGCCCAGGGTCTGCAAGTGAGCGCAAGGATATGAAGTCGCCATTATCAAAACCCACAAAAATGGCCGACACAATGCTACTGGCTTTAAGATCTTGCACTAGTAAAGGCAAGTCATCCATCGGCTGGCTGGAGTCACTTTCAAACCCCATGGGATAGTAGCTTAGCGTGCGCAATAGCGTAGTGGCCGGGTCAAGCAGGCTTTGCATGTGCAGGGATACCAGAGCCGCATTTTTCTTGACCGTGTCGGCAGCAGTAGTAAGCGTTATCTGGCGCCAACCCATGAACCCCAGGCTTATCAGCGCCACCGCCATCAAGCCCAGCGATGCGGTAAGCAAGCCATTAATCGCAAATCTAAGTGTCCATGGGCCGCGCAATATCGATCCAGCTGGTTTAGGCACGTCAGCCAAGCCTCTTATAAAAATGGTTTGTTTGACAATTTAGCACACCTGCACCACGAAGATGTTAAGCTTTCAGGGCCTGCTTGCCTGGCAAACAGCCTTACGCCTTTTGGGTATGATTTATTTGGAAGAACAATGCCAACCTCTCTGGCCAAAGCCAGACAATATATTGCCGGTGCTACCAATCTGTTTATCCTGACCGGCGCTGGCGTCTCGGCCGAAAGCGGCGTACCCACATTCAGAGACGCATTAACCGGCCTCTGGGCAAATTATGACCCCCAAAGCCTGGCTACCCCACAAGCTTTTGTACGTAATCCGGCACTGGTATGGGGCTGGTACGAATGGCGTCGCCAACTGTTGCTGGCGGCACAACCCAATCCGGCGCACTACGCGATTACCCGCCTGTTACAACAGGCCAGGCACGGACAGCTTTTTACCCAGAACGTAGACGACCTGCACGAACGGGCCGGCAGTGATACCGCCGTACACCTGCATGGCAGCATATTTCAACCGCGTTGCTATGATTGCAGTGCACCCTATACTTTTACCCACGCACCAGCATTAAGCAGTGAGCAACCGCTGGACCCACCCCAATGCCCCATCTGCGCGGGTCTGATACGCCCGGGCGTGGTCTGGTTTGGGGAAAGCTTGCCCGCCACGGCACTGCAGCAAGCCTATACAGCCGCCAGAGAATGCGACCTTATGCTGTCCGTGGGTACGTCCGGCGTAGTTTACCCCGTGGCCGAGCTGCCACAAACGGCAACAGAAAATGGCGCGCTAGTAATTCATATAAATCCACTCGCACCCCCTACGCTACCCGACAAGCAATTGTTTTTGCAAGGTAAAGCCGGTGACATTCTGCCATTGCTGATTAAATAGCAAGCGCTATCTGCTTAAAGTACAGGTTCGTCAGGTGAAGCAAAAATCAGGTGATATCGAGTTTACGCTTGCGCGGCGCAAGGTTAAGAACTTGCGTATACAGGTAAGGCCGGATGGCGCGGTTGAAGTAGTTTCGCCACAAAATCTGGACCAGCGTGTGATAAATGATTTTGTACTACAGCGCACACACTGGATAAAAAAACACCAAGACAGATTTAAAAACTTGCCAGGGACGCAAAAACCTGCGTTTACAACCGGCGAAACCCATATGTTATGGGGTAAATCGTATACGCTGGAATTAAAACACCAGCCGCATGCCAGCCATGTGGATATAGCCGCCGGCGATGTTTTGCAGCTCTGGGTCGATAGCTCAGCGGACAGCCATTATCGTGGTCAGGTGTTGGATGCTTATTACCGCCGTTGCTTGAATCATGCTATCCCAAAGCTATTGGCCAAATGGGAGCCAATAATCAAAAAGCAAGCCAGCAGCTTTTATATTCGCAAAATGACCAGCAGATGGGGCAGCTGTAACGTTATTACCGCACGCATAGCCTTTAACCTGGAGTTGGCCAAAAAACCGCTGGTATGCCTGGAATATGTGACAGTGCACGAGCTGGTGCATTTGCTCGAAGCCAGTCATAACGCCAGATTCAAGGCTTTTATGGACCAGTTTTTGCCCGACTGGCGCGAGCGCAAAAAATTACTGAACGCCAGTTAAAGCGTATTGGCAAACTACTGGTTTAAATTTAACTTCAGGCAAGCCTAATGCCATTGTTTATCGGCAGTTGCTGTCTTATTAATGAGCGAAAGTCGAAGAAAACAAAAAAGCCCTTGAAAACCAAGGGCTTAGATGTAAGGGTTGGCGGAGCGGACGGGACTCGAACCCGCGACCCCCGGCGTGACAGGCCGGTATTCTAACCAACTGAACTACCGCTCCAAGTGCCAATAAAACTGGCGTCCCCTAGGGGATTCGAACCCCTGTACCCACCGTGAAAGGGTGGTGTCCTAGGCCTCTAGACGAAGGGGACTGGACGTCTTGACCACAAAATCTGGTGGAGGTAAGCGGGATCGAACCGCTGACCTCTTGCATGCCATGCAAGCGCTCTCCCAGCTGAGCTATACCCCCAAACAAAAGCTTGTTCTGTCAAGAAACGAGATTATGCACGAAATACTTTATCTATGCAAGCCAGCCTGTGAATTAGCTATTTTGGCATTAGCTAAAACACGGATACATTTAGTTACACTTATCACATAAATGACAGGTAAGTAATTTACAATACAAGATAACAACAAATAACAGAAATTGAATGGTAAATAACAGAAATTAATAAATTACACGGTAAATAAATTATTTTTTTATTTGCCCTTATCCAGTTGTGCCTAATAGCATAGCGGCTGTTTTGTTTACCTCAACGCACGATTACGCCATATGTATACCCTCGCCCTTAGCATCAGCTTCAGTGTAGCTGTTTCTATTTTTCTTAAGCTGGCCAAACGTTATCGCATCGACGTAGCCCAGGCGGTGGCGGTTAATTATTTATTGGCAATAGGCCTGTGTATGTGGCTGCTGCAACCAAATCTCAAAGCCATCAGCACGCAAAGTACCAGCACCTGGTTTATCCTAATTTTACTGGGCCTGTTACTACCCAGTATTTTCCTGGTAATGTCGGCAGCGGTACGCACCGCTGGCATAGTCTTAAGCGATGCGGCCCAGCGGCTATCTGTAGTTTTACCTATAGTGGCGGCTTTCATAATCTTTGATGAGGCTATCTCAACAACCAAGGCCCTAGGTATTCTGCTGGCATTGGCAGCGCTTATCTGCCTGATAGTGCGGCCCAGGAAGCTGGCCCAGGCACCTGAACCTGGCGCCATAAACCGTCCCCCTGCCAGCGGCAAAATCACCCTGATGGTACTGCTTGGCGTGTGGTTGGGCTACGGCATAATAGATATATTATTCAAACAAATGGCCCGCCTGGGGGCCGTTTTCAGCACTAGCCTGCTATTAAGCTTTGTACTGGCGGCAATAATGATTTTTGCCTATCTGTTCATCAGCAAAACAAATTGGTGCCGACGTAGTCTGTGCAGCGGCCTGCTGTTAGGCGCCTTGAATTTTTCTAATATATATTTTTATATACGCGCCCACCAAAGCATGCCCGAGAGCCCTACGCTGGTATTTGCGGGTATGAACATGGGGGTTATAAGCCTTGGAGCCATTATTGGCGCGGGTTTTTTCAAGGAACGTTTGAGCTGGCTGAACGTACTCGGCATAGCCCTGGCCCTGGCGGCAATAACTATGTTAATGCCCAGATAAGGTACCTAATCAAGCCACTCGGCAAAGCTATACCAGCCGATGTCAGCCCCATTGGCAACGTCGCAACCAGCAGGTATGCGTGCCAACCCATTGGCCCAGCCCAGGCTGGACAAGGCGCCAGAGCTTTGCTGGCTATGCGGCTTTAATGTTGGCAGCCCTGTGTCTTGCGCCTGCGCATAGACGCGCAGGAAGTCATCGCGCCCACCGGCCTTGATACCTGCAGGCTGATCCAGCAGGCCGCGCTGCACAGGCATAAAGATGGTGTTACGACCTTGCATGGTACGCAACATCGGACTAACCAGTAGGGTAAAGACCACAAAGGCGGATACCGGGTTGCCGGGTAAACAAACCAGCGGCGTAGCGCCTATATGAGCCAGCGCAACCGGCTTGCCAGGCTTCATTCTGACACGCCATAAATCCAGCATACCACCTAAAGATTCGATGGCCGGCTTGATAAGGTCTTTTTCACCCACCGATGCCCCGCCCACGCTTAGCACCAGGTCACAACTCGCGCTTAAGGCTTGCAAGGCTGAAGATATTTTGTTTAAGTCATCAACCACGTGCCTGGTAATAATGCTGGCCACCCCAAGACCACGCGCCAGGCTAGCCAGCATGGGGGTGTTGGAATTGTAGACACCGGCGCTGGGCAAACTTTGGCCTGGGGCGTAAAGTTCGTCGCCAGTGCTTAGAATGCCTATTTTTATGCCTTTGTAAACTTTGGCCTGGGCAATACCGTGGGCGGCCAGCATGGCAATGCGACCCGCGTGCAATTTGTTACCGCGCGCCAGGATAAGCTCACCTGCGCGCATGTCCTCGCCCATAAAACGGATGTGGCTACCAAGGCTGCCCGCGCACTTAAAACTTACCCCCTGCTCGGACTCGGTGCAATCTTCTTGCATAAAAACCGTGTCAGCCCCCGCTGGAATAAGGCTGCCCGTAAACAGGCGTATGGCGTGCCGGGGCAGCAGTGGCTCGGGCACCTGGCCAGCGTAACAGCGCTGTTGTACCGGCAAACAAACGCCAGGCCTGAGGTCAGCATATCTGACGGCGTAGCCGTCCATACTACTGTTATCAGCCACTGGCAAGTTCAATACCGCCTTGATATCCTCGGCCAAGACTTGGCCGTCGAGCTTATCGAGTGGCAAAACCTGGGTGCTGGACGTAGCCTTTACGCTGGCTGCGAGACGTTGCTGGGCGGTATCAAAATCTAACATTGTCATGCTTGCTTGCTGCTGGTCCACGATGCGGTTTTGCGCGCATCGGACTCTTGTTGCTGAACCCAGAAGCTGGCACCGTCCTTGAGGGTTTCACGCTTCCAGAACGGGGCTCTGGTTTTAAGTGTATCTATGATGTACTCGCAGGCCAGAAATGCCTGACCTCTGTGTACGCTAGCCACGCCGACAAACACTATGGGCTGACCCAGGTCAAGCTCGCCGACGCGGTGCACCACCATGGTATCGAGGATATCCCAACGCTGCATGGCCTGCTGGCATAAAGACTGGATTTCGCGCTCGCACATGCCGGGGTAATGCTCCAGATAAAGGCTGCTGGAGTTGCTCTCGGGGCTGTAGTCGCGCACGGTGCCCAAAAAACTCACATACGCACCAGCTCGGCCGCCATTAGCCTGCTGTAACTGTGCCATCAGGGCAGCGGCATCAAACGGCTGGGTTTGCACCTGTACCAGCATTTAACCACCCGTTACGGGCTCAAACACGGCCACTTCATCACCCGGATTGATGGTGGCCTGCATGTTTGCGTGCTGTTGATTGATTGCCAGTTTAAGGCGGCTGGCCGGGGCCAGATCGGGGCAGCGCTGGGCTACCAAAGCAGCCAGCCAGACACCGGCAGCTACCGGCGCCTCTAGCGCTAGGGTTTCTTGACGCGTACCCATTAGCTCGGCAACGCGGGCAAAATAAAGCGCCTTAATCTGCTTGCCATGTACCACTTTTACCTCCGGATTTACTAATCAGGCGGGTCTGCTCGATAATTATGCCCTTATCTGCCGCCTTGCACATATCGTATACGGTAAGTGCCGCAATGCTACAGCCTACCATAGCCTCCATTTCCACTCCAGTTTGGTTGTTGGTGCGACAGGTGGCTACTATAGTGAGGGTATGGTTTTGTTCGTCTGGTATAAAATCTATACCAGCAAAGCTAAGCGGCAGGCTATGACACAAGGGGATCAGCCCGGCGCAGCGCTTGGCAGCCAGTATGCCGGCAATACGAGCGGTATTGAAAACCTCGCCCTTGGCATTATCCTGGGCCGAGAGCAGCTGCCAGGTTATGGCGCTTAATCTTACCCTTGACTGGGCCACGGCGGTACGTAAAGTAGTGGGCTTGTCCGCTACGTCCACCATGCGCACCTGGCCTTGTTCGTCTAAATGGCTTAACGCCGGTGTATTTGTATCCATTGGCATATCATAAACAAAATTGCAGCTTACTACATGAAAAACCCCATCGGCGCATTTTTTTCGTTGTACCTGGCGACGATGATTCTGTTGCTAAGTTCGGGGCTGTTCAACACCTACCTGGGCTTGCGCCTGACCGCCGACGCGGTCTCCGAGATTTGGGTTGGTGGCCTGATTGCAGCCTATTACCTCGGCCTGGTGTTGGGCGCGCGCATTGGCCATAAACTGATTATCCGGGTTGGCCATATACGCGCCTACGCGGCCTCGGCCGCCCTGGTTACCATCACCATACTGGCCATGGTGCTACAACACGGTCTGTGGTTTTGGTTGAGTATGCGTTTTATCGCTGGCATGGCCATGGTTTGTTTATTTATAGCCATAGAAAGCTGGCTTAACGAGCAAACCGAAAACGCCAATCGCGGTACGGTGTTTAGCTTTTACATGGTTGCCACCTGGTTGGGCACGGTATTGGGTCAGCTGGCCTTAAGCCTGTTTGGCGAGCTCGATAACCGGCCGCTTATTTTTGTGGCTATTTGCAGCGTCTTAAGCCTTATTCCGGTTACCCTGACCAAGCGCTTACACCCGGCCTTGCAGGTGCCCGTGCCCTTGGCCGTAAAGTACTACGTTAACCGGGTACCCATGTCCATGACGGTATTGTTCATAGCCGGGGTCTTAACCGGTGCCTTCTACGGTCTGGCCCCCGTCTACGGCTTGTTGCAAAGCATGGATAACGATCAGGTGGCGCTGTTTTTAGCCATTTCGGTAGCCGCCGGTATGGTGTTTCAGTGGCCGATTGGCTGGCTGGCCGACCGCACCAATCGGGTACGCATAATCCAGGTATGCGGCTTGCTGCTATTTTTGATCGGCGCACCATTATGGGGTTGGGTAAAATTTCCCTTTTGGGCCTTATTAGTATTTTCTGGGCTTTTGGGGGTAGTGCAGTTTACCCTATACCCGGTGGGCGCCGCCTTTGCCAACGATAATGTCGATCCTGACCGACGTGTTGGCCTAAGCGCCTTGCTGTATATGGTCTATGGCCTGGGGGCCTGTGTTGGCCCGCTGCTGGCGGGTACCATGATGCGCACCTGGGGGGCCGACATGTACTTTGTGTTCGTCTCTATCTGTGCCACGTTGTTGCTCATATTTGTGCGCGAAAAAAGCGTCAAAGGCGTGCACCTTAGTGAAGACGCTCCGACCCAGTTCGTGCCCATGGCCGATACCTTGCAAAACGCCCACGTCATGGCAGTACTAGATCCACGCGTAGACATTGAGTTGGATGTCTCACACGACCCGGTTACCGCAGACGAGTTGCAACCAGCCGCTACCCAAACCGGGCCCGAGGCCAAAACCACGCCTGACTACAGCGCCAGTTCAGCACCGTCTGGGCCAGAGTCCAAATCCGGGCCTGCACCGCAGTAGTACCGATACCGAGATTATCCAACTGCCAATTAGCTACGCCTGTTAAAGCCCCGGCCAGTCTTGCGCGGTATTCAGGTTTAACCACTGACCGCCATCATTTACAGTGACGGCTTGGGCCTGCACCAGTTGTAACCAGCTTAGGGCGCGGCGTGAGCCTCGCTCCAGATAAGCACGCAAGCCCGCCAGCTGGCTCCTATGCACCAGCACACACAAGGGCTGCGGGCCATCTGCGGTAACTATGTATGCCGGCTTTGCGGGGCTTGCCCGCGCCGATAAGAAAGATAAGGTATTAGTATTATCGCTGAGCTGATCTACGGGCCAGACCAACAGCCAATTTTTTGTTGTGTGTGCCAGCGCGCTTAAAGCCGCCTCGATACCCGCCAGGGGCCCACACCCCTGGTAAGCCGGGCTATCGCTTAACAGCTGACCATACTGAGCATATTGCGCGTGATTGCGATTGGCGCTGATAAAAAAATCCTGGATACCCTGGCTGGCAAGATAACTGTGTGCCACGGCCACCAATGGGGCACCGCGCAGCGGCAACAGCCCTTTGTCAACCGTAGCTCCGTGGGCGTTGCGCAGACGCGAAGATTGGCCCCCGGCCAGAATCAAGCCCTGTATTGTGGTAATGCTAACGGGCGCGCCCGCCCCCGCATCAACCACCGATGTAGCTCATCTCGATTTTGTGATCACGCTGGGCCTGGCCGCGTATTTCGGAATATCGATCGCTGCGGGCCTGCCAAACACCAGCCAGACGCTGCACGATGGAGTTATCATCGGCACCGCCACGCAACAATGCGCGTAAATCGTGGCCTTGTTCGGCAAACAAACAAGTAAACAAACGCCCCTCCGGGGAGAGACGCAAACGCGTGCAATCGCCGCAAAAAGGCTGTGAGACGCTGGTAATCAAACCGATTTCACCACCGCCATCGATATAGCGCCAGCGTGCGGCGACCTCACCGCGGTAGTGGGCAGCTACCGGCTCTAGCGGATAGTGCTGATTGATAATCTGGATGATTTCGGCACCGGTTACTACCTCATCCATACACCAGCCGTTGGTATTACCAACGTCCATATATTCGATAAAGCGCAACACATGGCCGCTATTGCGGAAATGCTCTACCATGGGCAGTATCTGGGCATCGTTGATACCCCTACGCACCACCATATTTACCTTAACCGGCTTCAAGCCTGCCGCGGCCGCAGCCTGCACACCAGCGAGCACCTGGGCAACGCTGACACCGCTGTCGCTGACCTGCTGGAAGATTTTGTCATCCAGGGCATCCAGACTAACCGTGACGCGCTCCAGGCCAGCCTTGGCCAGATCCTTGGCCTTGCGGGCCAACAAAGTACCATTGGTAGTAAGCGTAAGCTCAGGCGCCTGACCATTAGGCATACGCAAATCGGCCAGCATGGCGATCAAGAGCTCGATTTGCTTACGTAACAATGGCTCACCACCAGTCAGGCGTATTTTACGCACCCCCATCGCTACAGCCAGGCTGGCCACACGGGCGATTTCCTCAAAGCTGAGTAATGCGCTTTGTGGCAAAAAGGCATGGTCCGCGCCAAACAGCTCACGCGGCATGCAGTAAGTGCATCTGAAGTTGCAGCGGTCGGTAACAGAAATGCGCAGATCCTGCATGGGGCGCGCCATCTTATCTATTACCGGCTCTCCTGCAACTACCCGCCCGGTCGGCTGGGGGAGTTTACGCGGAACAACTTTAGGCATACTACCAACTACGGATTTAATCAGACTCTTTAACGCGATATACCAGGGTGGCAATCTTGGCCAGTCCCAATACTTTAACGGTTACGCTGCCAAGCAACAAGCGCGACAGGCCGCTGCGACCGTGGCTACCGATAAAAATCAGGTCACAGCCCTCGCTTTCGGCTGCCTGCACGATACCATCGGCGACGTTGAAGTTTGACACGGCCAGGGACCTGGCGCTTACACCAGCGGTAGCGGCGCGATCCAGTACGTTTTGCAGGTACTTTTGCGCCTGCTCGGCGGCGGTACGGTCGTAGTCCTCGTCCGTAATTGCGTACGCCGCAGCCATGCCATCAAAGCCTACCGTGGCGGCAAACGGCTGGGAGACGTGCAAGGCAACAATTTCAGCGCCTATGGAACGCGCAAAACATACGCCCTTGTTGGCTGACTGGGCCGATAGCTTTGAGCCGTCTGTGGGGATCAGGATCTTTTTAAACATTTGAGAGCATCCGTAAAAGTTATGGGTTTACAGCCTTAATAGTTAAACTCTAGCATACTGCAAAAATCTATAAAACCTGAGATTTTTCGAACAGCTGCGCACAACGTGCTCCGGTACGACAGTAAGCCAGAATCGGGCCTGGCAGCTCTTTGAGCAAGCGGGCAAACTCGACTACATTGTCCGTGGTGATGGCCCCACTCACAACCGGTTGATAACAAACCTGCATGCCTTGCGCACGCGCGGCTTGCATAACGTCTTGTGACAACGGCTGCTGCGGGCCCGCTTCGCCATCAGGGCGATTAATTATTACCGATTTAAAGCCAGCCTGTGCCACCGCAGCCATATCTTGCGCGTTCAGCTGGCAGGCAACAGATAGTTGATCGTTAATTTTTTGGCAATTAATGCTCATGAAAGCTCCTTGGAGGCTGCGTTTGGTCTGTGAACCAACAGATTATTCTGTAATAGCCAATGTTCGAAAAGTTTACCCGATAGTACCGCGTGCTCAGCCACGCGCTGGCGTGACAAGGAATCAGACCCGGTAGCACCAAGCGCCGGATGACACATGAGTAAATCCATATCCTGGCATAAACCAAGCCACCTGCGCATATGGTTTTGATACGCCAGCTCGCCACCTTGAAAATCATATACCCCCAAAAAGCCATTGTTCTGCTGATAGCCGTAGGTTTGCGCCCGCCGGCGCAGACCGCGCGCGCCCAGCGACGCTATCAGCATGGCTTTAAAGCGTATGGCAAAACCAAAGCCTGCCAGCCTGGGATGACCGGTGTCACGCAACCACGGTTTGGACCCGGTATGCGCCCGTAGCGCCTGAATAAGGGCATCCCGCAACAGTGGTAACTGGTGTACGTGCTGGTGGCCATCGACGTAATCGGGATAGCGACCAAACAATTCAAAAAACTTATGCAACTGACGCTGCACAGCCGCCGTCAAGCGTTGCCTGGGTAGTTTCATCAAATAAGCGGCACGAATCAACTGCCCCAATGGCAGACAGAGGTCTTGCTGGCCAAAAGATTCGGTAAAATTCAGGTGCAGGCCAATTTGCAGGCCGCTATTCTTTAGTTTTGCTACCTGCTCGTTTGCCAATGCGGGGCCGTCGACCAGCACGCTGGTGGCCGAGAGGCGGTCGCGCGCGGCCAAATCCAAAATGCCAGTGTTAACTGCCAGGCTCATACCAAAATCATCTGCACACATGACGATGCGCGCAGGCCTTTTCTGGTTACTCCCAGGTGATGATCGAGTAGGGTTTTTATCCATGTTTAAAAAATTTGCAAGCCAGCTTACCTGGTTTGTGATTGTAGGCAGTAGTGCAGCGGCAACCCATTGGGCAGTTGCCGTAAGCTGCGTCGCCTACCTGCAGTTTAAGCCTTTGGTAGCCAATATCATAGGCTGGTTGGTGGCATTTGGCGTATCCTTTAGTGGCCACTACCTGCTTACCTTTAAACATCAGCACGCACCGCTGTTGCGGGCCGGGGTACGTTTTTTTCTGGTCTCGGCGCTTGGCTTTGGCGTAAACGAGGCCAGCTATGCCTTATTGTTGTACTACAGCAGCCTGCCCTACGACCTGTTGTTGGCATTAGTGTTAATAGGCATAGCCGCACTGACTTTTATTCTAAGCCGCTTTTGGGCGTTTCGACGCAGCCACTGACGGTCTCAGCTGCAGGTATGTACCATAGCCCCATTTTATGGGCCTGGGCCACGGGCTGGCGATCGGCAATAGCAGGGAAGTCATCGGCCTCATCAAGCCAGGCCAGCAGCCAGCTGGGGGGGTGAGCCGGGCTACATAGATCAGCTTGCAAGCGCGCGGGCGACCACAATAGCTCGGCCCCGCGAGCGGGTGCGAACATGGCGGCCTCAAGCAGCTCCCGGCGCCAGTTATCACCTTGGCGGGCGGCCTGCTCATCCCAATTGGCCACCACGTATATCGGCTGCTCCCAGTCGGCGTACATGGGCACATCGTAGGCGAACTGGTCTAGCATTATCAGCTGATCGCCCTCATTAGCCTGACTGGCCAAGGTAAATGCCAGCGACTTGGTACTGCGCTGCGGCACCAATACCAGCACCAACACCGCCAGCAAGCACAGCGCAGCGGCTATCAGGCCGTAGCGGACAAAAATGCGCCGCGTTGATACTTCATCCTGTTGCAGGCGTTGCTCGAAGGTTTCCTGGATAAACCATGCCAGCGGCGGCAGCGCCGCGATGACGTAGCCAACCAGTTTGGAGGACGGGATAGAAAAAAATACCAAAATCACCAATAACCATGCCAGCATCAGGCCGCGCAAGACATGACGATCTACTTGCTCAAAGCGCGTGGCCGGCGGCACAAATTTCGGATTGATTGGCCCCGTACTGCTAAACCAGCGCCACAGCCTTATCGACCAAGGCAAGGTAAGCGCCAACACCACCGGCACATAAAACCAAAACGGTTGCGGATTATTAAAACCCGACTCAAGAAAACGCTCGAAGTGCTGATGGATGATGTAATAGTTAAAAAAACCTGGATACCTGAGCTGCATAACTACCATCCAAGGCAAAGTCAGCAGCAGAAAGAGCAATATGCCAGGCCACCACAACAGCCTGAGCAAGGCGCGCCACTGACACCGTGCCACTAGCCAGAAGAACAGCACCCCAGCTGGCAACACTACACCTATCAGACCCTTGGCCATAAAACCAGCTGCGGCCGCCGCATACATGGCCAGCAGTGACCAATGATCTGGCAGGAATTGCTGGCGCCTGAAGACGGCATCGGCACCTGCCAAAATGGTAAGCCCCATCAGGGCGGCCACCAGCATATCCAGATTTGCGTAGTGGGCCGCACCAAATAAAAAAGGCTGCACCGCCAAAATCAGTGCGCTCTGGGCTGCGGCACTGGCGCGCGCATAGCGGCGTAAAAACAAAAAAAACACCGTCACCATAGCGGTGGCTGCCAGCACCGAAACCAGGCGTGCTGCCCAGGCATTGCTACCAAACGCGGCCAGGGATGCCGCGCTTAACCAGTAAAATAGCGGTGGCTTGTGGAAAAACGGCATGCCATCCAGAAATGGCGTTAGGAACTGTCCGGTTTTCAGCATGTACCAAGCCACCCCGACATAACGGCCTTCGTCGGGCAATAATAGTGGGTACATCCATGTGGTTGCTGCCAGCCAGATAAAGCTAAGCAAGGCCACCACGTAAGCACTACGCCGCGTTTGCAGCCAGGACCAAAGGTTTACGCCTACATCAACTAACTTGCTTGGGTTTATTGGTATCTTCATTGGTTTTTGTTGTTAGGCCAACGCCGCTGGTTTCACGCAGCAAATATATTGGCCGGCATTTGACCTCGGTAAAAATTCGCGCCACGTATTCGCCTACCACGCCGAGCGACATCAGGTTGACCCCGGCAAAAAACAGGATAACGGTAATTAATGTGGCCCAGCCACGTACGGGGTCGCCAAACAGCAAGTATGTAATTATTATGAATATGCCATACAAAAAGGCTAGCAAAGCCAAGCCCGCGCCCAACAGGCTGATCAGGCGCAAGGGCCAGGTGGTAAATGCGGTCAGGCCATCGACGGCAAAGCGCAGCAGCTTAAGCGGATTGAACCGGCTCACGCCATGCAAGCGCTCGGGCGGGTTGTAAGGCATAGCCTCGGATTGAAAGCCAACCCAGGCAAATAAACCCTTCATAAAGCGATCCCGTTCGGGCAACTGCTTTAAAGCATCGACCACGACGCGATCCATCAAGCGAAAATCACCAGCATTGGGTGGTACCCGCAGACCGCCAGAGGTGCGCATAAGAGCATAGAACATACGCGTGCCTATGCGTTTAAAACGGGTTTCATCGCTGCGCGTAGCGCGCACGGCATAAACCATTTGTACGCCAGCACGCCAGCGTTGATACATGGCAGCGATCATACTGGGCGGGTGTTGCATATCGGCATCCATGCACACTACCGCGTCGCCCAAAGCCGCATCCAGGCCAGCCGATAAGGCGGCCTCCTTACCAAAATTGCGCGACAAGCGTAAATAACGGATTTCTGGATGCAAAGACGTCCAGTGACGCATAATCTCTGGCGTAGCATCAGTGCTGCCATCATCGACAACTATCACCTCAAACCTGCAGGCCAGACCAGCCAGCACGTCCAGCAGCTCTGGCAGCAACACGCTCAGGTTGGCCTGCTCGTTCAGGCAAGGCACTATGCACGAAAGAGTAATAGATTTAGACATGCGCCAATAATACCGTATATTAAATATGCGCTGGCAAGCGCGTAATAAGATATATATAATGCATATCTTATGCCGGGCACGGCCATCTCCTGCAATTCTTACCATTACTTATGTCCAGTCTATTGAACATCGAAGAGCCTAGTGGCCACAAATACCCGCCATCCATGACGGCATTTTTATCCTTGGGCTTTCGCCCCTTATACATCGCCGGCGCCAGCTGGGCGCTTATCTCCATTGCGTTATGGATTTTCACACCGCAGCTGCTCGATGGCCCGTTACCATCGGTGTACTGGCACGCCCACGAAATGCTGTGGGGGTTCATTATCACGATTGCAGCCGGTTTTTTACTCACGGCCAGCGCTACCTGGACTGGCTTTAACCCGCTCAAGGGCCCCTTGCTTGGCTTATTGTGCGTCTTCTGGTTGGTTGCCAGATGGGGTTTTTTATTTGCAGGAGAGCTTGGATTTTGGCTGGCAACGGTGGCCGAAAGCCTGTTTTTTATACTCACAGCGGCCAGCCTGGCACGCGTAATGGTAAAGGGCCACAGCACACGTAATTACGGCATACCAATTATGTTTTTATTATTGGGTCTGGCCAACGTTCTTTATTTGCTAGGCATTAAAAACGGTGATTACACCCTGATAATGCAACGCTTTGACCTGGGTCTGCTAGGCATGGCGATAATCGCCTTGCTGATAGCCCGGCGCGTCATACCATTTTTTTCCATGCGTATGGTTGCAGGCCTGCAAATCCCCATGCTTACACGCCTGGGGCACGTACAAATAGCATTTGGCCTGGGCGCCATAATCCTTGGCATAAGCATCCAGTTAATCCCCGGCTATTCCGGCACCAACGGCCAGCCTTTGCCAATACTATCTATAGCCATGGCCGCCAGTCTGGCCATAACCGGCCTGATAAGTTTCTACCAGCTTTATTGCTGGCGCCCGCGCGCAGTGTTGCACAAGCCACTGTTATGGATACTTTTTCTGGGATACGCCTGTATAGCCATAGGCTTGATTGCGGCAGCAATACCAGTTAGCCGCCTCTTTGAGCCTACGCTCTGGCACGGCATTATGGCCCGTAGTGCCACCCACGTGCACCTGATCGCCATGGCAGGTTTTGGTATTTTAATTATCGGCATGCTTACGCGCACGGCGTTGGGCCACCTGGGTCGTCCACTGGCGCTGGATGGCAGCATGCGGGTGAGCTATTGGGCCATGATAGTAGCTGTGGTGTTACGCCTGCTGGCCCTGTGGCCCAGCACGATCAGCCAGATATTGTTACACGCCTCTGCCACGGCTTGGATACTGTGCTTTGGCCTGTATCTGTGGCGTTTTGTACCCATGCTGATACGCCCAAGACCAGATAAGCCCTGGGTCGGCAAGGGTCTAGGCAAAAAAGGCATGGGTATGGGTCCAGGTAAGGGCATGGGACGCGGGCAGGCTTAAACATGCGTTTGACTGCCATGAGTGATTACGCCGTGCGCCTGCTTATCTATTTAAGCAGGCATCCACAGCGCTTGTGCACCATCGCCGAGATAGCCGGCGCCTACGGCATTTCCGAGCCCCATCTAATGAAGATTACCCATAAGCTGGCGCAAGCCGGCTGGGTACATACCGTACGCGGCAAGGGTGGTGGCATGCGCCTGGCCTTGCAGCCCCAGGAGATTCGCCTAGGTGCCTTAATACGCGACATGGAAAACGACCTGGCCCTGGTAGAGTGCATGGGGCCAGGTAATAAATGCGTACTTACCGGCTCGTGCCGTCTGAAAGGCGTAGTAGCCGAAGCCCTGGAGGCTTTTATGGCCAGCCTGGACAAACACACCCTGGCCGACTTACTGCACTAGGGGTGACTCGGAGCCCTGCATGGGTATACCGGTAATCTTGGCCGCGCCTACCAGCTGTTGCAAATACTGATGCACCGCGCGGCGATAGCTTGACTCTTCCAGCCATGCCGCCAGGCGGTCGTGCACTTGTGCAAACGGCAGTACATGGCCTTCGAGCTTGCGGCCGATGCGTACTATATGAAAGCCAAAGCGGGTTTCAATGAGTTCGCCACCAAGGCTGAACTCGGGCATGGCAAACACCACTTTCTCGAATTCGGGCACCATCTCACCGCGGCTGATCTCGCCCAGAGCACCGCCCTTGGCGCCACTGGGACAGTTGGAATACTCCGCCGCAAAAGCGGCAAACTCACCTACCCCCTTGCGGTGTAATTCGGCCAGCACGGTAGTTGCCTTGGCACGCAGTTTTTGCACGTCCAGGTTGCTGGTTACCTGAAACAGAATATGCCAGGCTTGCACCAGATCGCCCTCACGAAATTCATCCTGATGCTGTTCATAATAACGCTGGCACGCTTGCTCATCGGCCTTGGGCGTTTGCACGTCATTGGCCAGTACCGCTGCCAGCATAGACTCGCTGGAATCGGCAACCACGTCCAATTGAGCGCCGCGCTGACGAATCAACTCGCGCAATACCAACTCCTGACCGGCTGCCAGCCTGGGGTTTTGCTCGTATTGGTGGTTTTTTTCTTCGCGCAGGACCGCCTGCTCGTCAATATGTGTATCGTTAACTGTAATCATTGTTAAAACACTACCAAAACATTACCAAAATAAGTTTGCTACCAACCAATGCCTGCCAGAAGCTTTCTGGCAGGCACAAAGCAAGTCTGCGACCTAGCGCGGACGCACCAGCTGCCAGGCACGCGTGAGGTAGCTTACCGAAGCAAAGCCAGACCATACGTGCACCAGGCGCGTGAAAGGAAAAATCACAAACAGCGTCATGCCCAGGAACATGTGCAGGCGGTAAATGCCCGGTATGCCTTGCATGGCCTCTACGGCACTGCCGGCACGCAGGGTAACAATGCTTTGGGCCCAATCACCGAGCTGGATCATTATGGCCCCGTCTTCATGGTGCACCGAAGTGAATATGGTAGCCAGGCCGGCGAGCAGGGTGATCAGAATCCATAGCAAGGTGACCCAGTCACTGGTCTTGGTATTATGCGCCACACGCACCTCGGTCCAGCGCCTATGGATCAACAATACCAGGCCAATCAGGCAAATTACACCCAATATCGCACCTACTACTATGGCCATCATTTGCTTGGCCGCCGTGCTTATGCCCAGAGCATGATAAAGCGCCGGCGGGGTCAGCAAACCCACCAGATGGGTAAAAAACAACAGGATGATACCTACGTGAAACAGGTTGCTACCCCAATTAAGCGACGCCTTTTTGAGTATCTGGCTGGAATCGCTTTTCCAGGTGTATTGCTCGCGCTCAAAACGCAGCAAACTACCAAGAAAAAATATACTCAATGCGATATAGGGATAGACCCCAAAGAAAAATATGTCAAAGTACTGTTTCATTTTTATCTCCTGCTGGCTTGTTGGCTTTGCCAGCCTTGGAACTGGGCCGATGGAATACGATTGGCTGAGCCGCTGCCTGAGCACCGTTGGCGGTACCTTGTACAAAAGGCGCCATGATGTCAGAGTTGGGCCCAAAAGTGATTTCTGTTTCTTCGAGATCACCCTCGGACGGCTCTGGCAGCTCCAGCGGCTGCACGTCGGTCATCAGCATGAGCTGTGCAAAAATACACGCATACGGGCTGTCCGACTCATTTAGCTTGCCGCCCAGACGCGCCAACACATGAATGGCGTCGCCCAGCAGATTAGCTGCTGCCTCTGCTGGTATCTGACCCAGAAACTCCAGAAACAGTGGTACGTAGTCTGGCAGCTCGGCGCTACCAGGCTCTAGCCCATAACGCAAATACTCAAGGCGCAGGTCGACCATGGCCTGGCCACGGTCGCGCGACTCACCGTGCACGTGCTCAAACAAATGCAATGAGTGCGCAGCGCGGCGATCGAAGGTGGCCACATACTCCTCTTGCAAATCGATCAAATCGTCATCTCGGCGCAAGTGTTTGAATACAGGTTGTAAACGTTCGAGCACGTCTTGCGGCAAACTAGCTTCAAGCTCGGGCAAGGCAGCCAGCAACTCTTGCTCGGGATAGCTTAACAACGCCGATAGCACCTGAAATATTTTGGGGTCAACGATCAACTTGGTATCCATATGTCCCCCTATGCGGTGCGTGCCGGGTCAAGAAACACTACCGTGGGCTTGCGCTTGCCCGCCTTGCGCGGCGCACCAAATAATGACTCTCCGGAAGAACCACCCGAGCAACCATTGCCAAAACTGAAGCCGCAACCGCCACGCAACTCAAAGGCATCTTCGGCCTGCTCGCGGTGTGCGGTGGGGATGACGAAGCGGTCTTCATAATTGGCAATCGCCAGGTAACGGTGCATATCTTCGACCTGGTGCAGGCTTAAACCAACCTGATCGAGTATATCTGTGCGCTCTTGTCCATCAACCATGCGCGCCCGCATGAAAGCGCGCATGCCAAGCATGCGCTCCAGGGCCGAGGTAACCGGGGGCTCGTGGCCGGCGGTGAGCAAGTTGGCGAGGTAACGCACCGGGATACGTAATGACTGTACGTCTGGTATTTCACCAAAGGTGCCAACGTGGCCGCTATTGGCCGCAGACTGTATGGGCGACAGGGGTGGCACGTACCAAACCATGGGTAAGGTACGGTACTCGGGGTGCAGCGGGAAGGCTATTTTCCACTCTACGGCCATTTTGTAAACTGGTGAATTGCAGGCGGCATCCAGCCAGTTTTCGGGAATGCCATCGGCCAGGGCCTGACGGCGTACTGCCGGGTCGTGCGGATCCAGGAACAAATCCAGCTGCGCCTGGTACAAATCCTTTTCGTTGGGTACGCTGGCTGCGGCCTCGATGCGATCAGCGTCGTAGAGCAGCACACCCAGGTAGCGGATGCGGCCGACGCAAGTCTCTGAGCAAACCGTGGGCATACCGGCTTCGATACGGGGATAACAAAAAATACATTTTTCGGCTTTGCCAGACTTCCAGTTAAAGTAAATCTTTTTGTAGGGACAACCGGATATGCACATGCGCCAGCCACGGCATTTATCCTGATCGATCAAAACGATGCCGTCCTCGGCGCGCTTGTAGATCGAACCCGACGGGCAGCTGGCCACGCAGGTAGGGTTCAGGCAATGCTCGCACAGGCGCGGCAAATACATCATGAAGGTATTTTCAAACTGCCCGTAAATATCCTTTTGCACGGCCTCGAAGTTGTAATCCTGCGAGCGTTTGGCGAACTCGCCACCGAGGATTTCCTCCCAGTTGGGCCCCCACTCGATTTTTTCCATACGTTTGCCACTGATCAGCGAACGAGGCCGCGCCACCGGCGGCGTGCTACGCTCAGGGGCATTTTGCAGGTATTCGTAATCGAAGGTAAAAGGCTCGTAGTAGTCGTCTATCTCAGGCATATTGGGGTTGGCAAATATGCGCGATAGCAGCTTGAGTTTGCCTCCCTGTCGCGGCTCGATCTTGCCGTTGGCCTTGCGGCGCCAACCGCCATTCCAGCGGTCCTGGTTTTCCCAATCCTTGGGGTAGCCCACCCCTGGCTTGGTTTCGACGTTATTAAACCAGGCATATTCCATGCCCTCGCGTGAGGTCCAGACGTTCTTACAAGTTACAGAGCAGGTATGACAGCCTATGCACTTGTCCAGATTGAGGACCATAGCAACTTGTGCGCGGATTTTCATGTTTACAGCTCCTTAAACCTGTGTTTGGGCGGCCAGTTCGTGGGTTTCATCCAGCCAGTCAATGTTTTTCATTTTGCGTACCACGACGAATTCATCACGATTGGAACCCACCGTACCGTAATAGTTAAAGCCATACGATAGTTGTGCATAGCCGCCAATCATGTGGGTAGGCTTGATAACGGCACGAGTTACCGAGTTGTGGATACCACCACGCATGCCGGTAATCTCCGAGCCGGGTACGTTGACGATTTTTTCCTGGGCGTGGTACATCATGGTCATACCCTCAGGTACGCGCTGACTGACGACGGCACGCGCTGCCAAAGAGCCATTAATGTTAAATACCTCGATCCAGTCGTTATCAACTATGCCAGCCTTGGCGGCGTCAATCTCGGACATCCACACTATCGGTCCACCACGCGAAAGCGTAAGCATTATGAGGTTATCCGTGTAGGTAGAGTGAATGCCCCATTTCTGGTGTGGCGTAATGAAGTTCAGCACTACGTGATCATTACCATTGCTGAATTTTTTATCCAGCATGGGCTTGATGGTCTTGGTATCGATAGGCGGGCGATAAACACATAAGGCCTCGCCAAAGTCACGCATCCACTGGTGATCCTGATAAAGCTCCTGGCGGCCGGTCAGCGTACGCCAGGGGATGAGCTCGTGCACGTTGGTATAGCCGGCGCTATAGCTGACTTTATCCGACTCTATGCCCGACCAGGTAGGCGAGGTCAGAATCTTGCGCGGTTGGGCCAACAGGTCACGGAAACGGATTTTTTCGTGTTCGCTGGACCTGACCAGATGCGTATGATCACGCCCGGTAACCTTGGACAAGGCCTCCCAGGCCTTGAGCGCCACGTGGCCGTTGGTTTCTGGCGCCAGGGTAAGAATGGTCTCGCAGGCATCGATATCGGTTTTGATGCTGGGCATGCCCTGGCTAACCCCAGGCTCACTCTCGCGATAATTTAACTGACCAAGAAAATCAACTTCTTCTTTGGTATCCCAGCCAATACCCTTGCCACCGTTGCCGAGCTTTTCAGCCAGGGGGCCAAGCGCGGTATAGCGTTTGTAGATGTTTTTATAATCGCGGTTTACCACCATCATGTTAGGCATGGTTTTGCCAGGAATGAGGTCGCACTCACCCTTGTGCCAGTCGCGCACGGCGTAGGGGTCGGTGAGCTCGCCCGGACTGTCGTGCTGCATGGGCTGCAGGACCAGGTCCTCTTCGGGTAGATCGGCATCGACGGCCAGCTCGGAGAACTTGCGCGCGATATCCTTGTATATCTCCCAGTCGCTACGCGACTCCCAGATCGGGTCTACGGCTGCGGATAACGGGTGGATAAACGGGTGCATGTCCGAAGTGTTGAGATCATTTTTCTCATACCAGGTAGCGGTCGGCAGTACTATGTCTGAATACAGGCAAGTAGTGGACATACGGAAGTCCAGCGTAACCAGCAGGTCCAGCTTACCCTCGGGGGCCTGATCGTGCCACTTCACCTCCAGCGGCTTGGCTTCGCCGTCTTCGCCCAAGTCTTTGCCTTGCACGCCGTGTTGCGTACCCAGCAAGTGCTTGAGAAAGTATTCGTGGCCCTTGCCGGAAGAGCCCAATATATTGGAGCGCCAGACGAACATATTGCGCGGGTAGTTATCCGGGTGATCCGGGTCCTGGCAAGAAAACGCCAGTTTGCCAGACCGCAGCAGCTCGAGCGCGTAGTCTTTGGGGTCTTTGCCGGCAGCCTTGGCGGCGCGCACGATATCAAGCGGATTGGTTTGTAGCTGCGGTGCGGTTGGCAGCCAGCCCATGCGCTCGGCGCGCACGTTCATATCGATGAGACTGCCCTCGTACTTGGAGCTGTCGGCCAGCGGTGAGAGGATTTCTGCGACTTGCAACTTCTCGTAACGCCATTGATCGGAGTGGGCATAAAAGAATGACGTGCCATTCATATGCCGTGGCGGGCGTACCCAGTCAAGCGCAAAGGTAAGCATGGTCCAGCCCGTTTGCGGCCGCAGCTTTTCCTGGCCTACGTAGTGACACCAGCCACCACCAGATTGGCCCACACAACCGCACATGGATACCAGGTTGATAATGCCGCGATAAGCCATATCCATGTGATACCAGTGGTTCAGACCGGCACCCAGTATGACCATGGACTTGCCCTTGGTTTTGTCGGCATTGGACGCAAACTGGCGCGCGACGGTAATCACCTGCTCGCGCGGCACACCGGTTATACGCTCTTGCCAGGCAGGTGTGTAAGGCACGTCATCGTCAAAAGAGCTGGCGACGTTAGCACCACCCAGTCCACGATCCAGGCCGTAATTGGCCACAAACAGATCAAATACCGAAGCCACCAGGACTTCACCCTCGGCGGTTTGTACGCGCTTGACGGGCAAGTTACGCAGTAGTACCTCGTCGTGGTCGGTGCCCTGGAAGTAATCGTGCTTCACGCCACCAAAGTAAGGAAATGCTACCGGCACGACCTCGTCGTGGGCATCCAGCAAGGACAGGCGTGGTTTGACCGCATGGCCGCGGGCGTCTTTAAGCTCCAGATTCCATTTGCCTTGGTCGCCGCCCTCTTGCTGGCCCCAGCGAAAGCCGATCGAACCCTGCGGCACTATATATTCGCCGCTATCTTGGTCGACCGCAATGGTTTTCCATTCGGGATTGTTTTGCTGACCAAGATTGTCGGCAAAGTCTGCCGCACGCAACTTGCGATCCGGGACGTAACGATCGCCCTGGCGTACCAGTCGCACCAGAAATGGCATATCGGTATATTGGCGGCAATACTCTTCAAAATAAGCGCTTTTGCCAGCCAGATGAAATTCTTTGAGGATTACGTGGCCCATGGCCAGCGCCAGAGCGGCATCGGTGCCCTGCTTGGGGTGCAACCAGATGTCACCAAACTTGGCGCCTTCGGCATAATCAGGAAATACCGACACGACTTTGGCGCCACGGTAACGCGCCTCGACCATGAAGTGGGCATCCGGGGTACGCGTTTGCGGCACGTTAGAGCCCCACAACATGATAAAACTGGAGTTATACCAATCGGCTGACTCGCTAACGTCGGTTTGCTCACCCCAGGTTTGCGGGCTGGAAGGCGGCAGGTCACAGTACCAATCATAAAAGCTTAGCAGGGTGCCGCCCAGCAAGGACAAGTATCTGGCACCGGAGGCGTAGGACACCATGGACATGGCTGGTATGGGTGAAAAGCCGGCGATGCGGTCTGGCCCGTGGTGCTTGATGGTATGTATGTTGGCGGCAGCGATAATCTCGTTGGTTTCTTCCCAGTTGGAGCGCACAAAGCCGCCCAGGCCTCGCCTGGATTTGTACTCTTTGGCCTTAATGGGGTCAGAAACTATGGCTTCCCAGGCCTGCAGTGGGTCCTTGGTTTTGCGCTGTTCGCGCCACATACGCGCCAGATGGCCGCGCAGCATCGGGTACTTGACGCGGTTGGCGCTATATAAATACCAGGAAAACGAAGCGCCACGTGGGCAGCCACGCGGCTCGTGGTTGGGCATTTCGGGACGCGTACGCGGGTAGTCGGTTTGCTGGGTCTCCCAAGTAACGATGCCCCCCTTCACGTAAATCTTCCAGGAACACGAGCCGGTGCAGTTAACCCCGTGGGTTGAACGCACTATTTTGTCGTGCTGCCAACGATTGCGATAGGCATCCTCCCAGGTGCGGTCTTCGTGCACCACGTTGCCATGCCCCTCGGAAAAGGGTTCTTTCGGGCGGGAAAAGTATTTCAGGCGATCAATAAAATGACTCACAATGGGTCTCCGTTAGAAAGAATATATATGATGTGTGTTATGGCTTAGCATGGCATTTCGGCGTTACGGCGGGAGTAAAACCACCAGGTAATAAACAACGAAAGAGCATAAAACACCACGAAGAATACCAGCGCGGCGTAGGGCGAGCCGGTGAGGTCAAACGAGGTGCCAAAACTTTTGGGGATAAAAAAGCCCCCGTAGGCGCCAATTGCCGCACTAAAGCCTAAAACAGCGGCCGATTCTTTTGAACCTGCGGTGGCGATGCGCGCCAGGCTGGCCGGATCTTTGCCGGGATTATTACGCTCGGCGATGGTGTTGAAAATTGTTGGAATCATGGCAAAAGTTGAACCATTGCCTATGCCGGTAAGGAAAAACAGGAACAGGAACGCCAGCAAAAAGCCTGCAAAACTGCCGCTAGACTGGCCCACTGGCAAGCTTGCCATAACACCCAGCACGCCTAACACCATGAGCAGGAAAGTCCAGAAAGTAACCCTGGCGCCGCCAAATTTGTCAGAAATCCAGCCGCCAAAGGGACGTGCCAACGCGCCTACCAACGGCCCCAACCAGGCGTACTGCAAGGGCCTGATAGCTGGGTACAGGTACTTGATCAAGAGCGGAAAGCCAGCCGAAAACCCTATAAAAGAGCCGAAGGTACCAAGGTACAAAAAGCACATAATCCAATTGTGTTTGCGCTTGAAAATAACCGCCTGTTCGGCAAAGGACGCCTTGGCGTCGGCAATATCGTGCATCCCGACCCAGGCCAGCATGGACACTATTATTATGAAAGGCACCCAGATAAAGGCCGCGTTTTGTGCCCATACGGGTACCGGGCCACCAGTGGCGCCAGATAACTGGGCAACCTGTGGGTCGCCGGCCCAGGGGCCGAGGATACCCAGGCTGATTACCAGCGGAGCCAGAAACTGTACCGACGAGACGCCCAGATTACCCAAGCCGGCGTTTAGCCCCAGGGCCGAGCCTTTGCGCTCTTTGGGAAAGAAAAAGCTTATATTGGACATGGACGAAGAGAAGTTACCACCGCCCAAACCGCACAGCAGCGCCAGGATCAGCATGGTGGAGTATGGCGTTGTGGGGTCTTGCACCGCCAGGCCAGCGCCAATCGTGGGTAACAACAAGCTGGCGGTAGTCAGCGCCGTCCAGCGCCGCCCGCCAAAAATGGGCACCATGAAAGAGTAAAAAATACGTAAGGTGGCACCCGACAGTGCTGGCAAAGCAGCCAGCCAGAACAACTCGTTTTCGCTGTACTGAAACCCCAGATTGGGCAGGTTGACCGCCACCACGCTCCACATTTGCCACACGGCAAAGGCCAGAAACAGAGCCGGTATGGATATCCACAAATTGACGTTTGCTATGGCGCTACCTTCGCGCTCCCAGAAAGCCTTGTCTTCCGGCGTCCAGACGGTAAGCAACCGACCCTTGCGAGAGCCTGTGGCAGTATTGGGGTTTTGGGCCATGTATAACTCCTATGCACAGAAGCCCATACATTAAACCCCAAACACTATAGGGTCTATGATATAGATCAAACAACAGGGTAACTACCAATAAGCCTTAAAGCATTGGTTTAGTTTAAATATTTGTCTAAAAGGTTGAGGCCCAAACCAATGCTTTGAACCCTGTTGTTATTTAACCAGCAAAAACCAGCCCCTACAGCAAGTCACAACGGATGGTTATGTCATGCGCCCGCAAAGCCTGAATCACCTCGTGGTTGAAGTCACCTTCTATATCAGTAATGGCAAAACCTATTTTGCCCATGGTTTGCAGCTGCTGACTGACAATATTCAAGCCATACCGACCCATTAAATTGCTCAGCGTACCCATGGCTCCTGGTACGTTTTGGTGCACGTGGATGATGCGCGCGCTGCCGACCTGCTCCAGGTAGGGTATTTCGGGGAAGTTAACCGCGCCTTTGGTGGTGCCGCTACCAAGATAGCGCTTGAGCTTCTCGGCCACTTCACGGCCGATGTTTTCTTGCGACTCCTGGGTACTGCCACCGATATGGGGCGTGAGAATCACGTTTAACAAGCCGCGCAAAGGGCTATCCAAGGGCTCGTCCGGGCTTTTGGGCTCGGTGGGGAATACGTCGATGGCAGCGCCCGAGACGTGGCCGGATTCCAGCGCCTTGTGCAAAGCCGGGATATCAACCACGCTACCGCGCGAGGCGTTAATCAAAATGCTGCCGGGGCGCATCGCCGCGATGGCTTCGGCATCGATCAAATTGGTGGTCTCTTTGCCGCCCGGCACGTGCAGGGTGACCACATCCACCTGGGACAGGAATTTTTTCAGCGAAGCGCTGGGGTGGGCATTGCCCAAAGGCAGCTTGGCCTCGACATCATGGTAGAGCACGTGCATGCCCAGAGCCTCGGCCAAAATACCAACCTGGGTACCTATATTGCCGTAACCGATAATACCCATGGTTTTACCTCTGGCTTCATAGGCGCCATCGGCAGACTTATCCCAAAAACCCAAATGCACACGCGCATTTTTTTCGGGAATACGACGCAGCAACAAAATGGTTTCGGCAATTACCAGCTCGGCCACCGACCTGGTATTGGAAAACGGCGCATTAAATACCGGTATGCCGTGCTCGGCTGCGGACTCCAGGTCGACCTGGTTGGTACCTATACAAAAACAGCCAATTACCCGTAAATCAGGCAAGGCGTCGAGCACTTTTTTGTCGATATGGGTACGCGACCTGATGCCGATCGCTTGCGCGCCTTGGAGCGCATCCAGCAGCGGCTGACCGGTCAAGGCACCCTTGTGGATAACGACATCGCTATAGCCGGCTGCGGTAAACACCTCTTTGGCGCTGGGATGAATATTCTCTAAAAGAACGATACGTGACATTTTGGCCTTCGTGTTTGTCAAAAAACTACTATTGTGCGATATTTTGAAAATTTTTGTTGACCTTGTTAAAAATCATTAAGTTATTAAACAACAGCCCTACTAATAAGCGGTTATTTACTACCCCTATAGCCGTACTCATGTTAGGCTTTACTGTTTAAAGATATTTAGTAATACGGCCATGACAGCGAGCGCGCAATCCACACCCCAAGCAAACCCCCAGGCCCAGCCTGAAGCACTTTTCTCACGTACTCCCAACCTGGCTGAAAGCGACACCAACAAACTGCGGGCCAGCATCAGGGATTATTTTCTGGACACCTTTACGCGCTACGAAGACCTTTTCAAGTGCCTGGCCAGCGACGCCGCCTATTACGTCAAGCCTATCAGCCTGCGCCACCCACTAATATTTTATTTTGGCCATACGGCCACGTTCTTCGTCAACAAACTGATGCTGACACGGATGCTGGATAAACGCGTGGACCAGCGGCTGGAGTCAATTTTTGCCGTCGGCGTGGACGAAATGAGCTGGGATGACCTGGATGAGGCCAACTACGACTGGCCCAGCGTAGATCAGGTACGCGCATACCGTGACAAAATCCGTGCGCTGGTGCTGGATTTGATTGCCAACGCACCCTTGCAAAGCCCGATCAACTGGCAAAATCCGTGGTGGGCCATCATCATGGGCATAGAGCACGAACGCATCCACCTGGAAACTTCCTCGGTGCTGATACGCCAGCACGCCCTCGAATATGTACGCCAAGACCCGCAATGGGCAGCCCTACCCGATGATGGCCGGCGCGCGCCAGAGAATCAGCTGGTAGAGGTGTCAGCGCGCCAGATCTCGTTGGGCAAGTCTTTTACCAGCCCGCAATATGGTTGGGACAACGAATACGGCAGCCACACGGCCGCAGTTGAGGCTTTTAAGGCCAGTCGCTACCTGGTCAGCAACCAGGAATTTTTAGCCTTTGTCGAAGCTGGCGGCTACCGCAATAACAGCAATTGGACCGAAGAGGGTCGCCAGTGGCTGGCCTACAGCAAAGCCGAACACCCCACTTTTTGGCGCAAGAAAACCCAAGGCTGGTACCTGCGTTTGATGACTCACGAAGTACCTATGCCCTGGGCGTGGCCGGTGGAAGTAAATTATCTCGAAGCCAAGGCCTTTTGCAACTGGAAAGCCGCCGAAACCGACCAGCCCATACGCTTGCCTACCGAGGATGAATGGTACAGCCTGTACGCGTACGTAGGCCTAAGCGATCCAGGCCCGGATAAATGCAATGCCAACCTGCACCTGGACTATGGCGCCTCTTCTTGTGCGGTTGACGTCCACCCACACGGCGAGTTTTTTGATGTGGTTGGCAACGTCTGGCAATGGACCGAAACCCCCACCTACCCCTTTGATGGCTTTGAGGTACACCCGATTTATGATGACTTTACTACGCCTACCTTTGATGGCAAACATAATTTGCTCAAGGGCGGTTCGTGGATATCCTGTGGCAACGAGGCGGTGCACGCCTCACGCTACGCCTTTAGGCGACACTTTTTCCAACACGCCGGTTTGCGCTACGTCGAGGCCAGCAGCCCGGCACAGACCCAAGCCGCGTATTACGAAACCGATAGGCAAATGTCTGAATACGCCGAGTTTCACTATGGCGACAAATACTTTGACGTGGATAATTTCCCCCAAACCCTGGCGCAAATAGCCATACAAGCCATGGGTGACAGGCCCAAGCACCGCGCCCTGGATCTGGGCTGCGCTTCGGGACGAGCCAGCTTTGAGCTGGCGCGTGTTTTCGAACACGTTACTGGGGTGGATTTCTCGGCGCGCTTTATTAACCAGGGCGTGCAATTGATTCAGGCCGGCCAACTACGCTACACCCTTACCGACGAGGGCGATCTGGTTTCGTATAAAACCCGCACCCTGGCCGAACTTGGCCTGGTGGAAGCAGCCGACCGAGTCGAGTTCTACCAAGGCGATGCCTGCAACCTCAAGCCCCAGTTTACTGATTATGACCTGGTGTTGGCCGCCAACCTAATCGACCGCCTATACAACCCGGCGCGCTTTTTGGAACAAATCCACACGCGTATCGTGCCCGGTGGCCTGTTGCTGATAGCCTCACCCTATACCTGGCTGGAAGAACACACCCCACACGCTGCCTGGCTAGGCGGGATTAAAAAGGACGGCGAGAGCTATACCACCATGGACGGCCTGCAAGATCAGCTATCGGCGCATTTCGAAATGGTCGGTGAGCCGCGGGATGTACCCTTTGTGATTCGCGAAACCAAACGTAAATTCCAGCATACTGTTTCTGAGCTGAGCATATGGCGACGGCGCACATAGGCCGGGCACTGCATGCGTAGTACCAGCGAGCTGATCGAAAACGCCTATGCCGGGCCGCTGGACGTGCACCTGGCGAGCCTGCCACAGGATTGGCAGACTTGCCTGCAACAGCCCCATTTACAAGCAAAACTGCGCACGTTAGACAGCTTTTTAAACCAGCGCCTGGCTGCCGGGGCGCTGATTTTTCCGCTACGCCCCCTGCGGGCCCTGCACGCCCTGGGCCCCGCCGACGTAAAAGTCATAATAGTCGGCCAAGACCCGTACCATGGGCCCAATCAGGCTCAGGGGCTGGCGTTTTCGGTACCAAATTTCTGCCCGGCCCCACCCAGCCTGAAAAACATTTTCAAGGAGCTGGCCCGAGAGTACGGCGCACCACCAGAAATCCCCAAAAACAGTCTGGTGCGTTGGGCTAAACAAGGCGTTTTGCTGCTGAACACCGCCTTAACCGTAGAGGCACACCAGGCCGGCTCACACGCCAATATAGGCTGGCAGCACATTACCGATGCCATCATCATGCGCACCCTGCAAGAGCCACGCCCCAAGGTTTTGCTGCTCTGGGGCCGGCACGCACAAGAGCGCGCCAAATTACTGGAGCTGCAACCTGCCGCAGGTCCGCTCAAGGTGTTGCGCGCCAATCACCCCTCGCCCCTGTCGGCTTTGCGCCCACCTGTACCGTTTATAGGTTGCGGCCATTTCAGGCAAGCCAACGACTGGCTACTGGCCCACGCGCAGACGGCAATCAACTGGTAGGTAACCGATGGCGCGTAAACCGGTAAAAGGACACACACAGGTATCCGTGCTCGGTGCCAGCATCCCGATAGCTATGGGGTATATACCGCTGGGCGCGGTATTTGGTTTCCTCTTTGTCCAGGCGGGCGGCCCGGCCTGGCTGGCGGTTACCAGCAGCGTACTGATTTTTGCCGGTGCCGCCCAATTCATGATGGTACCCATGCTGGCGGCAGGATTGCCAATTAGCGCCATTGTACTAGCCACCCTGATTTTGAACCTGCGCCATATTTTTTATGGCTTATCGCTCTTGCAAAACATGCCCGCCAGCTGGTGGCAACGCTGCTACAGTATATTTGCCTTAACCGACGAGACCTATTCGGTACTTACCGCCATGGAGCCCGCACGCCGCACCAGGCTGATGGCGCTAGTTAGCTTGCTAAACCACAGTTGGTGGGTGCTGGGTACCATCTTAGGCGTAGTGCTTGGGGCTCAGGTACAAATTGGCTTTCAAGGGCTGGATTTTGTGCTGGCGGCACTATTTGCCGTGCTGGCGGTTGAGCAGTGGCGCCAGAAGCGTGATTTTGTCCCCATCTGGACCGCCATCGCCGCCTACCTGCTAGCCGTATTGGTGCTGCCGGCGCAAGCGCTTTTTGTTGCCATAGCGCTAAGCCTGCTGGCGGCAGCGTTGCGGCCCGGCAAAGCCCAGCAAAGCATAAACAGCACACGGGCACACCATGAGTGACACCATTTACGTTTTTGGCACGATTCTGCTCATGGCCTTGGTAACCTTGGTATTACGCGCACTACCTTTTGTGGCGGCACGCTGGTTAAGGCGTAATCCGCTGGTGCACAAGCTGGGAGACAGCTTGCCGCTAGCGATTATGAGCCTGCTCTTGATTGACGCCCTGGCCGGTCACGCCCGCAGCCACCCCGGCCTGCCATGGCAAGAGCTGGTAGCAGTGCTATTGGTAATTGTCATACAGGTGCGCACGCGCCAGACGCTGTTGAGTATTTTGCTGGGCACCATGCTGTATGTGGGCCTGCGCAACCCCTGGCTGGGATAGCCTGGCAGCAGTACTCGGGCCTAGCCAGGCAAACTAGCGCCTGGCCAATAGCAGATTTATAGCAAGGCCCACAAAAATCAGCCCGGCTACGCCATTAATTATGGCCTGGACCCGTGCCGAACGCTGCAAGGCCGCACCAAAGGCACCGCTAAATATCGCTATGGCACCAAAAACAATCAATGTGGCCAGTATGAATAAGGCGCCAAATACGCATATCTGCACAGCCACGCTACCAAGTGCCGGGTTGGTGAACTGGGGCAGGAAGGCGATAAAAAACACTAATACCTTGGGGTTGGTAATATTCATAACTACCCCTCTGGCGATCATGCGCAGGCTATCTTGCCAGGCAATCTTATGCTTGGCCAAAGCTGCCATGTTTATGCTGGCCGGTGTGCGCATGGCTGTAAAAGCCCCCCAGGCCAGGTAAAGAAGGTATAAGGCACCACAGGCCTTGAGCACGTTAAAAGCGGTGGCCGAGGCCATCAAGAGTGCCGCCAGGCCCAAAGCAACGGCCGCGGTTTGCAGCACCAGCCCAAGGCATAAGCCAATTACCACCGCGATACCAGCGCGCCAGCCGCGCTGCGCGGACTGTACCAGGACAAAAAGATTATCAGGGCCTGGGCTTAGGGCCAGCAAAACCGCCACCCCAAAAAAACCTAACAGGGTATGTAGCTCGGGCATAAGCACTACAGGACGCTTTGGCTGCGCATATAGGTTATGGAGTTAATAGCAGTGCTCTGGCCCAGGAAAGCTGCCGTCTTTGACCGCACTGACGTAAGCAGCTATGGCCTGTTGCACCGAATCATGGCCTTGCATGAAATTTTTGACAAAACGCGCTTTACGCCCCGGCGCGATTGCCAGCATGTCGTGTAAAACCAGTACCTGGCCAGCACAGTCAGGCGCGGCACCAATTCCTATAGTGGGAATGGTCAGCTGCCGGGTGAGCTCGGCGGCCAAAGCCTGGGGTATGGCCTCCAACACGATCAGCGCGGCCCCGGCCTCCTGCTGGGCCTTGGCATCGGCCAGCAACCGGGCGGCAGCCTGCTCGCCCTTGCCCTGGACCTTATAGCCACCCAATTGGTGCACCGATTGGGGTGTGAGCCCGATATGGGCGCAGACAGGAATGCCGCGTTGGCATAAAAACTCGGTGGTTGCCGCAGTTGCGACCCCGCCTTCAAGCTTAACCATCTGGGCACCAGCCACCATAAGCTTGACGGCATTCTGGTAGGCCTGTTGCGGTGACTGCAGAAAACTGCCAAAAGGCATATCGGCAACGATTAGGGGCCGCTGCGAACCACGCTTGACGGCGGCGGTATGGTAGGCGATATCGTCCAGGGTAACCGGTAAGGTGGAATCATGGCCTTGCAGCACCATACCTAAAGAATCACCAATCAACATGGCATCGACGCCAGCGACCTCGCAGGCCGCAGCAAAGCTGGCATCGTAGCAGGTTAGCATGGCAATTTTTACGCCTTCGTGTTGCATGGCCAGCAAATCGCTGGCACTCAGGCGCCGGATAGAAGATTGTGCAGACATGGCTTGAAAATTATTTTGTTGCAATGCACTACTGTACCAAATTACCGCCTTGCCAGTAATAAATTTGCTATTCATGTACCAAGCTCGGCAGGCGCTACCGGCTGTTCTTTCGCTACGACTCGAAGGCGAAGCTCATCTGGTAGAAAACCAGACCCCTACGCTGTGTTCGAGAAAATGCTCGGGTGCGGCAATCCGCCCGACAACTGTAACGCATTGGTCGAGGCAGGCAAAACATAATGTCCGTTTTTTAGCGTTCGATGCAAAACCCAGAAGAGTCGCAGTGGAGCGGGTGATGGGAATCGAACCCACGACGTATGCTTGGGAAGCACAAGTTTTACCATTAAACTACACCCGCCCATGGGCTTTGTTGCTAAAATCGCCCGTTGGCATAATTCAGCAATCCGTAATTTTACCAGCATTTTGAAGCACACCACAGCACCAGCGCCAATAATCAGCGCACAAGAATACTCGGGCCAAACGCATATCCGCAGCTTTGTGCACCGCCGCGCCCACATAACCCCTAGCCAAGAGCAGGCCGTAAGCTTATGGTTAAAGGACTGGGGGCTACCCTTTAGTCAGCAGCAGCTGAATCTGGCGCAAGTCTTTGGCAGCAGCGCCCCAACGGTACTGGAAATTGGCTTTGGTATGGGTGAGACCACGGCGCACATAGCCCTGGCCCAGCCACAGTTGAATTTTTTAGGCATAGAGGTGTTTAATGCTGGTGTTGGGGCCTTGCTTAAGCGTATAGCAGAGCAACAAATAAAAAATATCCGCATCATCCAGCACGATGCCGTCGAGGTTTTACAAACCATGCTGCCAGACCAGTGCCTGGCCGGTGTGCACATTTTCTTTCCCGATCCATGGCCCAAGAAAAAGCACCATAAAAGGCGGCTTATACAGCCACAGTTTGTGGCACTACTAACCCGCAAAATGGCCCCAGGTGCCTACCTGCATTGCGCCACCGACTGGGAGCACTACGCCATGCAAATGCTTGACGTTTTAAGCAAGTGCCCTAAACTTGAGAATACTTGTACTGGTTTTGCCCCACGTCCAGACTACAGGCCGCTGACCAAGTTTGAAAACCGCGGCTTGCGCCTGGGTCATGGGGTGTGGGATTTGATTTTTAAGGTAAGAAATGACTCTGAACATCCAGATTAACGGTCAGGCTGGTACTGCCCCAGATGGAGCAAGCGTATATGACTTGCTCGTTAAGCTTGGCGTCCAGGACAAGCGCGTGGCGCTTGAGCGCAACGGCGCCATCGTGCCTAAAAGCCTGCATGCCAGCACCCTAGTAGCTGATGGTGACATATTTGAAATAATCACCGCAGTGGGTGGCGGCTGATAACCTGCCCATAAGCAGCTGATAACCTGCCGGGCGGCGGCTGATAGCCAGCGCCCGGCGGCTACCTAAAGCCGCGCCCGCCCAGGCCCGTCAGACCTTTCATACCGCCCATGGCGCGCATCATTTTGGCCATGCCACCTTTTTTCATTTGCTTCATCATGCCCTGCATCTGCTCGAACTGCTTCAGCAGGCGGTTGACCTCCTGCACCGGCACGCCCGCGCCGCTGGCAATACGGCGCTTACGCGAGGATTTGATCAGCTCCGGCTTGGCGCGTTCCAGCACCGTCATGGAGTTTAAGATGCCTTCGGTGCGCGCCAGCTGCTTTTCAGCCTGACCGCCTTGCATTTGTGCAGCCGCCTGGGCAAACTGGGCCGGTAGTTTATTTAGAATAGAGCCCATATCGCCCATTTTCTTGACTTGCCCAAGCTGCTCACGAAAATCATTCAAATCAAATTTATCGCCAGACTTAAGGCGCTTGGCCAGCTTTTGGGCCTCAGCGACATCAATGTTTTTTTGCGCCTGTTCGACCAGGGTGATAATGTCGCCCATACCAAGTATGCGCTGCGCCATACGCTCGGGGTGGAAAGCCTCCAGCCCGTCCAGCTTTTCCGAAACACCGACAAACTTCAGGGGCCGGCCGGTAATATGCCGTACCGACAGAGCCGCACCGCCACGGGCATCACCATCCATCTTGGTCATAATCACGCCGGTTAGTGGCAGAGCCTGAGCAAAAGCCTGGGCTACGTTAACCGCATCCTGACCCTGCATGGCATCCACCACGAACAAGGTCTCGGTAGGCTGCAGCAAAGTATGCAAGGAGCTGATTTCGTCCATCATCGCCTGGTCTATGCCCAGACGTCCGGCGGTATCGACGATTAGCACGTCATAATGGTGTTTACGCGCGTAGTCCAGGGCCTGGGTAGCTATCTCCTGGGGCTTTTGGCTGGTCTGGGTAGGCAGAAAGTCCACCCCGACTTGCGCAGCAACGGTTTGTAACTGGTCTATGGCGGCCGGGCGGTAAACGTCGGCGCTGACCACTAATACTTTTTTCTTGCCGGTTTTACGGCCCTGGTGGGTATGTTCACCGTCCTTAAACCACTTGGCCAGCTTGGCGGTTGTGGTGGTTTTACCGGCACCCTGCAAGCCCGCCATCAGGATTACCGCCGGCGGCTGCGTTGCCAGCGATATTTCGCCCGCCTCCGGGCCCAGATCAGCCCCCATCACATTGGTTAACTGCTGGTGCACCACCCCCACCAGGGCCTGACCTGGGTTAAGGCTGGCGGCTACGTCCTGACCCAGGGCGGCCTCTTTGACGCGTGCCACAAAATCGCGCACTACCGGTAGGGCGACGTCGGCTTCGAGCAGCGCCAGGCGCACCTCGCGCAACATTTCGGCGGTATTGGCATCGGTTAAACGGGCTTGCCCGCGCATGGTTTTAACAATGCGGGAAAAGCGCGTCGTAAGATTATCTAGCATATATATATCCACATATATGGTTGAGCCAGCGTACTACGTTTAAAATAGCTGGATTAAGCCCGTGGGCAATCTGGTACTTAAAATATGTCTGTCAGTATTGTATTTCACTTATTAGCTGCTTTGGCCTATGCAATTTTGGCCATAGCCGTCTGGCGCCCAATCTGGGCCAGGCCAGCTACAGTGGCTAATAATAACGCCAATACTCACAGGCTGGCACCAAGGGTGGCACCATTTCTGGGCCGCGTATGCGTATTAGCGGCGCTGGTGCTGCAATTAATTGGTTTGCAAGCAGCTATTTTAGGCGCACAAGGCTTGCAGCTTAGCTGGGCTATCGCCATTTCGTTAGCATTGTGGCTGGCACTGATTGTATTCTGGCTGGAAAATTTTCTACTGCGCATCGACAGCCTGCTGCTGTTACTGTTGCCGGCAGCCAGCCTGGCTTGTGTGTTAGTAGCGTTATTTCCACAATCCTACGTGGTGCCGCACGCCAACAGCGATATTTTACGCGTGCATTTGTTGATTTCCATGGTTGCCTATGGCCTGATTACCATAGCGGCCCTGCACGCCATGCTAATGGCCATACTTGATCAACAGCTCCACCGGCCCATACTCGCAAGCGGCCAAGAGGGTTTTATGGCCCGCGCCGCAGCCCTCATGCCACCCCTGCTTACCCTGGAGCAACTATTATTCCAGGTTATCTGGATCGGCTTTGGCGTACTGAGCTTAAGCATTATCACCGGGATCGCGGTGTCCCTGAAGCTTAGCGGTACAATTCTGCCAGCCGATCACAAAACGGTATTCACGCTATTGTCCTGGCTGACCTTTGCCGTTTTGCTTGGCGGGCGTCATTTGCGCGGCTGGCGCGGGCGTAGCGCACTGCGCTGGACCTTAACCGGATTTGCTTTTTTGCTCCTGTCCTATACCGGCAGCCGTTTTGTGTTAGAAGTCATCCTCCAAAGAGGCTAAATTGGGTAAGTTTTTACTTTGGGCAGTAATCATAATAGCGGTACTATTAGTATCCAAAACGCTAGCGCACCAAAAGGCCCGCGCCCGCTTTCAGGCCGAAAATCCCCGGCCCAAAAGCTCCAAAGACGCCGAAACCATGGTCAGGTGTGAGCATTGTCAAATATATTTACCCCGCTCCGAGGCTTATTTAAGCCAGGGCAAAACCTGGTGCAGCGCCGAACACGCCCGCCTGGGTTTAAAAAAATAAGGCCATGACCGACCGCTGTGAACTTATTCTCAATACAGATGGTTGGCTGGAGCCGGGTGCGCTGGTTAGCATCGCAGCCTCTCCCAATTTTGACGAGCGCCCCGCGCAAATCGAGCCTTATCTATTGGTAATTCACAATATAAGCCTGCCACCAGCTGTTTTTGGTGGGCCGGAAATTATCCAGTTTTTCTTGAACCAGCTGGATATAGGGGCCCATCCATGGTTTGAAAACATTCGCAACGTGCGTGTATCGGCGCACTTTTTAATCCGCCGTGACGGTCAGATCATACAGTTTGTAGCCACCACCAAGCGTGCCTGGCACGCCGGCGTATCCTGCTTTATGGGGCGCAGCGCGTGCAACGACTATTCTATTGGTATTGAACTTGAGGGCACCGACGAGCAACCTTACACCGAGGCGCAATACGCCAGTTTGATTAGCTTGAGCCACGCCCTCTGTGCACGCCATCCATTAAAGTACACCCAAGGTCACGAGCACATAGCTCCTGGGCGCAAAACCGATCCTGGACCATATTTCGACTGGTCCAGATTTGTTAGCGTCGGCACGCTTGAATTTTTGCGCCCCAGCTAGATACTTTATGGTATATTCTGCCTCTAATGATAATCGTTATCATTTGCATTAATTCTTTTATTTAAAATATTCAGAGGCAGACATAAGAATGCTTAAACCAGAAGCAACCCCAACTCGCTGTGCATATACCTTAAATACCAGCAACACCGTGCTATTAAGCGGTGCCATCGCATTTGCCGGTATTACTGGTAATGCCATAGCCCAACAATCTGACCCCACCGAGGTGCGACAGCTACAAAACGTGGTGGTCACGGCTTCAGGTTTCGAGCAGCTGGTAGAGGATGCGCCGGCTTCAATTAGCGTAATTCCACGTGCGGAGTTGGAAAAGAAGGCTTATAAGGATGTTACCGATGCCCTAAGCGATGTCCCTGGCGTTTTGATCACTGGCGGTGGCAGCAGCAGCGACATTAGTATTCGTGGCATGGCAGCCAACTACACGCTTATATTGGTGGACGGCAAACGCATGAGCTCGCGCGAGACGCGCCCCAATAGCGACGGCCCTGGTATAGAACAGGGCTGGCTGCCGCCGATAGAAGCCATCGAGCGCATCGAGGTAGTACGCGGCCCCATGTCCTCGCTGTATGGCTCCGAGGCCATGGGCGGGGTGGTCAATATAATTACCCGCAAGATTCCACGCGCCTGGACCGGCTCGGTGCGCAGCGAAGTCAGCATCCAGGATGATTTTGACTCCGGTAATATTTATCAGGGCAATTTCTATCTGGCCGGTCCCCTGGTCGATGACCTGCTAGGCATACAGATTTCTGGCCAGAAAATGCGCCGCAATGAGGACAAGATTATCGAAGGCTACGGCAAACAGGACACCGAATCGGGCAACGTCAAGCTTAGCCTCAGTCCCAACACCGACCACACGATTGCCCTGGAAGCCGGGCGCACCTTACAAACACGAATTTCCACACCCGGCCTGTCCATGGCCAAACAGAGCTTTGTGCGCGGCAGTTGGGTTGATAATGAGAGCTCCGAATCAAAATACACGCGCAATTACTACTCCCTAAGCCATCAGGGTCGTTACGGCATATGGCAATCCGACAGCTACGTCCAACAAGAAAAAACCGATAACCCCGGGCGTAGCATGTACGTCAAAAATACCGAGTTCAGCAGCCAGTGGAACGCCAGCCTGCAACGCCACCACCTGACGCTCGGCCTGATGTATCGCAAAGAAAACTTAACCGACGACGGCAATCAGTACGACGCCAGTGTCAACGAGCTGTCGCGCTACCAATGGGCCGCCTATGCCGAAGACGAATGGCAGCTACACCCCAGCTTTGCCCTGACCGCCGGTGTACGCCTGAACCACGATGAAAACTATGGTAACCACTGGACCCCGCGCCTGTATGGGGTGTGGAACGCCAGCGACGAAATAACCGTCAAAGCCGGTGTATCAACTGGTTTTCGGGCTCCGAGCCTGCGCCAGGCGGTGGCCGACTGGGGCCAGATAACCGGTGGTGGTGGCGGCACGCCGGCAATCATTATGGGCAACCCCAGCCTCAAACCAGAAAAAAGCATCACCCAGGAGCTGGGTTTGGTGTGGGATAACCGTGAAAACCTGAACATCGGGCTGACTTTTTTCAACACCGATTTCAAGGACAAGATCTCTGAGGTGCGCACCTGTACCGACCCCAACGATGCGCCAAACTGCCACGTCAAGCCTGGCGACCAAGGCTATAAATTCATCAGCGAACGCGTCAACGTCGATCGCGCCGTGATGCGCGGGGTGGAAGCGGTGTTAACCTGGGATATCAACGAGCAACTGAGCTTTTCCAGCAACTATACCTACACCTACTCCAAGCAAAAAAGCGGCCTGCACGCCGGCCAACCGTTAAACAAACTGCCCAAGCACATGTTTAACGCCACCTTAGATTGGGATTACAACCATGACCTGAACCTCTGGGCCAGGGTGAACTTCAGGGGGCGCACTTCGGCTTACCTAAGCCGTACCACCATGGCGGAAGGCGTACCTTCGTACACCTTCCTGGATTTGGGCATGAATTACCAAATCAATCAAAACACCAGCGTAGGCGTAGGCTTGTATAACGTGCTGAACAAGCGCGTGAACTACGACGACTACGGCATGGTGCTAGATGGCCGACGCCTGTGGGCGCAATTAACGGTTGGGTTTTAACCGCTACTGGCCCAATAGCAAGGCATTCATGCGTTTAACAAAGGCGGCCGGGTCTTTAAGACTGGCGCCCTCGGCCAGCATGGCCTGATCCAGCAGCAGCCCGGCCCAAGCATCAAAACCAGCATCGGGCTCGGCCTCCAGGCGCTTAACCAGCGGGTGCTGGGGGTTCACCTCCAGTATGGGCTTAACCTCTGGCGCATCCTGGCCAGCGGCCTTGAGCATGCGCTGCAAATGCGGGCTCAGCTCGTTGGCGTCGACCACCACGCAGGCAGGCGAATCAACCAGGCGGGCCGTAACACGCACCTCTTTTACGCGCCCTTCAAGGGCCTTGCTCAGGCGCTGGATGGTAGGCTCAAAAGCCTTGGCAACTTCTTCCTGCGCTTGCTTTTCTTGCTGGTCTGCCAGTTCATCCAGGACCAGGTCGCCTTTGGCCACCGAGGCTAACGGCTTGCCATCGAATTCGTTCAGGTATTGCAGCATCCATTCATCTACCCGGTCGGATAACAGCAGCACTTCTATGTTCTTGCGCTTGAAAATTTCCAGGTGCGGACTATTGGCAGCCGCGGCGTAGCTATCGGCGCTGAGGTAATAGATTTTGCTCTGCCCCTCTTGCATGCGCTCTACATACTGGGCCAGGCTAAGGTCCTGAACGGGGCTATCATTATGCGTGGAGGCAAAGCGCAGCAAGCCAGCGATACGCTCTTTATTGGCAAAATCCTCGCCTACACCCTCTTTTAGCACCTGACCAAACTGCTCCCAAAACTCGGCGTATTGCTCTGGCTTATCCTGGGCGATCTCTTCGAGCAAGCCCAATACGCGTTTGGCACCGCCCTCGCGAATGGAGCGTACATCACGGCTTTCTTGCAGGATTTCACGCGAAACGTTTAGCGGCAAATCGGCCGAATCCACAACTCCGCGCACGAAACGCAGGTACCTGGGCAATAATTGCTCGGCTTCGTCCATGATAAACACGCGCTTGACGTACAGCTTAATGCCGCGATGCGCCTGCGGATCCCACAGGTCAAATGGCGCACGCTTGGGAATATAAAGCAATTGGGTGTATTCGCTGCGGCCTTCCACACGGTTATGGCTCCAGGCCAAAGGCTCTTCAAAATCGTGGGCGACGTGCTTATAAAACTCTTGGTACTGCTCGTCGCTGATATCGGCCTTGGAGCGCGTCCACAGGGCGCTGGCCTGATTGATAACTTCCCACTCGGAGGTAGTAACCTGAGTAGATTTTTCTTCATCCCATTGCTCTTGCAGCATTTGTATGGGCAAAGAAATATGATCCGAATAACGGCGCAGCGTCTCGCGCAGCTTCCAACCGGATAAGAACTCGTCCTCGTCGGCGCGCAGGTGTAGGGTCACGCGCGTGCCGCGCTGCTCTTTAGCCTGCGCCGCGATAGTAAACTCACCCTGCCCATCAGACTCCCAGAGCACTGCCTCATCGGCCGGCAGGCCAGCGCGACGGCTATGTACACTAACCTTGTCAGCGACGATAAAGGAGGAGTAAAAACCCACCCCGAACTGCCCGATCAACTGGGCATCTTTTTGCTTATCACCGGTTAACTGCGCAAAGAACTCACGCGTACCCGAGCGCGCTATGGTGCCTAGATTGGCAATCGCCTCAGCGTGCGACAGACCAATACCGTTATCGTCGATGGTAATGGTACGCGCATCCTTGTCAAACTCTATGCGAATGCGCAGCTCGCTATCACCTTGCATTAGATCGGGCCGGTCAATAGCCTCAAAGCGCAGCTTGTCACAGGCATCTGAAGCGTTTGACACCAGCTCGCGCAAAAATATTTCTTTATTGCTGTACAAAGAATGAATCATCAGGTGCAGCAACTGCTTTACTTCAGCCTGAAAACCCATGGTCTGGGAGTTTTTGGTATCTGCTTGTGTCATGGTCAAAGTATTAAATAAATTGGTTTATGGATGCAAAAATGGCGTCAGGCATGGCTACAGACACGCGTATGCCGCCAACCTGAATACAGGTGGCGGCAAATTTCTAAATTTCAAGAATTAGCAGCGATTGCAGTCCTGGTCTAGCGGATGGAGATGCGCTTGAGCCTTTCTACCTCGGCGTGATTCAAGCGCTTGGCCTCTTGCTCGGCGTAGTATCTTTCGCCTGGCTCGTACTGGCCGTTATACATGCAACTACTGGCGTTGGCGACGCACTCGCTAGAGCGCTGCGGGCTATAGACTACGGTATTGCCATAACGGCTGGTGGTGGTACCTGGGCTGGACATACAACCGGACACCAGCGCCAGTGCGCACGCAGCAAGAAAAATACGTCCCAACATCGCCACTACCCCAAATTAATGCGAGCCACTGCCCGCAGACGGTGGGCTTGCGCCGACCGTCTGCTTAGGCACCCGGGCTATAGTTTAGCTCATAAGCCCAAGGCTTTTGCTACCCCAGCGCCATAAGCCGGGTCACACTTGGTGCAATTATCCACGTGGCGTTGTTTAACTTCTAGCGGGGCATCACCCAGATTGCGCGCGGTATTTTCAAACAAGACCTGCTGCTGTTCGGCCGTGAGCAGGTTAAAGAGCGCACGCGGCTGGCTGAAGTAGTCGTCATCGTCCTCACGGAAATCCCAGTGATCGGCAGCGCCATCGATTTTTAGCGGGGGCTCGCGATACTCAGGCTGCTCCTGCCACTGACCGTAGCTATTGGGCTCGTACGCCAGAGTACTGCCAAAGTTGCCATCGACCCGCATGGCGCCATCACGATGATAGCTGTGCACCGGGCAACGCGGCGCATTAACGGGTATCAAACCGTGGTTGACGCCCAGCCGGTAGCGCTGCGCATCGCCGTAGGAGAATAGCCGTCCCTGCAACATCTTATCGGGTGAAAAGCTTATGCCCGGCACTACGTTGGCGGGGTTGAAAGCGGCCTGTTCGACCTCGGCAAAATAATTTTCCGGGTTGCGATTAAGCTCGAAGTAGCCAACCTCGATCAAAGGATAATCCTTATGCGGCCAGATTTTGGTGAGATCAAACGGGTGGTACGGTACCTTTTCGGCATCCAGATCGGGCATTATCTGCACGTACATAGTCCACTTGGGGAAGTCGCCCCGTTCGATAGCCTCGTACAGGTCGCGCTGGTGCGTCTCACGATCCTTGCCGATTGCGGCCTCGGCCTCTTGGTCGGTCCAGTTTTTAATGCCTTGCTGGGTGCGAAAGTGAAACTTAACCCAAAAACGCTCGTTGGCTGCGTTGATAAAGCTAAAGGTATGCGAAGCAAAGCCGTGCATATGCCTATAGCTGGCTGGCAGGCCACGATCAGACATAAGCACCGTTACCTGGTGCAAGGCCTCGGGCAGTAAGGTCCAGAAATCCCAGTTGTTGCCAGCGCTGCGCATGTTGGTGCGTGGGTCGCGCTTGACCGCGTGGTTTAAGTCGGGAAACTTGAGCGGGTCACGCATGAAAAACACCGGGGTATTGTTACCGACCATATCCCAGTTGCCTTCTTCGGTATAAAACTTAACGGCAAACCCGCGTATATCACGCTCGGCATCGGCAGCGCCGCGCTCGCCGGCCACGGTGGAGAAACGCGCAAAAATCTCGGTTTGCTTGCCCACCTCGGATAAAAACTTGGCGCGCGTGTATTTGCTGATGTCGTGGGTGACGGTAAACGTGCCGTGCGCCCCGGAACCCTTGGCGTGCATGCGGCGCTCGGGGATTACCTCACGATCAAAGTGAGCTAGTTTTTCCAAAAACCAAACGTCTTGCAACAACTGCGGTCCACGCCGACCGGCGGTTATAACGTTTTGATTATCGACTACCGGACAACCCCCGGTGGTGGTGAGTTTTTTCTGATCCATATAAAGCTCCTTTAACCGTTTATCACCTGAGTGCGTAAAGACAAGTCTAGACTTTATTACATGCTTAGGCCAATTGTATTTAGCAATCCGTTTGATATAAATTTACTATCAAACAATTATTATCGATAGGTATTGGACAAGATTATCATAGATCATACCCATGCACTAAAGCACGCGCTTTGCGCTTAAAATGAGCAGCTGGCTTTTTATGGTTTAGGTGTGCTACAGAACATAATCCTGGCATGGCGCCACCGGGCTACCCAGCGCAAAGTATGGTCATTTGCCATGCCAATGACCTTATCAAATCTTACCGTGCCACTGGTTGGACTGGTGAGTACAGCGGTGGTTGGCCACCTGCCGCACGCCTACCAACTCGGGGCGGTAGCGGTAGGCACCAGCATTTATACCGTACTAGCGGCATTAGCCGGTACCTTGCGCATGGGCGTAACCGGTTTCACTGCCCAGGCCCAAGGCCAAAACGACGGCCCCGCAATGCACCGTATCTGCCTGCAAAGCATTATTCTGGGGCTGGTTTTTGCTGCCTTGCTTGGTCTCATCGCCCTCCCCGCAAGCAATTACATACTCGGTTTGATGCAGGCCTCAAGCGCACTCGAAGAACTTGGTAAAACCTACTTGCACATAAGACTGCTGGGCCTGCCAGCCATCATGATCCAGCAGGCCTTGGTAGGCTGGTTCCTGGGCACCCAGAATGCGCGTGCCCCGCTGGCCATAATGATAACCACCAATTTATTCAATATTTTGCTGTTGTTTGGGCTGGTTAATGGCCTGGGCTGGGGTGTGGTGGGCGCGGCCCTTGCCAGCGTTGCCGCCGAGTACCTGGGGGCGTTACTTGCCCTGGTATTACTGTGGTTTAAATTGCGCCACAGTGCGCACAAAATAGTCTGGCGTGAACTCAAGCAAGGAGCCAGCTGGCGGCCACTATTACAAGCCAACCGCGATATATTCATACGTACGCTCTTGCTGCAAGCCGTATTTTTAGCGCTTAACTTGCGCAGCGCCAATCTGGGCGATGCGGTAGTTGCCGCCAATGCCGTGCTGCTAAACGGACTAATGTTATGCGCCTACGTGCTGGATGGCTTGGCCCATGCGATCGAGGCGCTGTGTGGTTTGGCAATAGGCGCCCGTAAGCGCCTGGAGCTGCGCCGGGCCCTGATAGTGGCCGGAATCTGGTCTTTTGTTATCAGTCTGGCATTCAGCCTTGGCTTTGTATTGTTTGGCCGGGAGTTTATCGCGCTACAAACCGATATACCCCAAGTACGCAGTACCGCCCTGACTTATATCCCATATCTGGCAATACTGCCAGTGATTGCGGTGTGGAGCTATTTACTCGACGGCCTGTTTATTGGCGCCACCCAGGCGCTAGCAATGCGCAATACCATGTTAATTAGCGTGCTTATCAGCCTGCCCGTGGCGCTGGCGTTGGCACAGCTAGGCAATCACGGCCTGTGGCTTGCCTTACTGTTTTTCATGCTCGTGCGCGCCCTGGCCATGCTGGTAGCCGGCCGGCGCATTTATGCCAGCGCCATACCAGCTACCCGCCCAACCCAGCAGTGCATTGGGATTTAAGCCACGGTTTGGGCAGCGCTGGAATGTTTTTGGTGATGCAGCCTATTCTGGTTTGCGCGCCAACATGGTGGCAAACTGCAAGCGCGCGCCATTGTGCATAGTGCCCAAGTCCTCGTTGTATTTAAGCAGTTCCCAACCGGCATAGGCGCGCTCAAGCTCAGCCGGACCAAAAGTAAAGGGAAAGTTAACCGGGCATGGATTAGCTTCGGTATCCATAGCACAGACTATGAGGTTATAGCCGCCCGCACGGGTGTGCGCTTGCATGTCCCGGAGCACCGTGGGAACGCGGGCTGGGTCCAGAAACATCAGCGTAACCGTACACGCAATAAAATCGTAATCCGCAGCCAAGCTGGCCTGGTTGATGTCATACACCTGGGCCGTGATGTTAGTCAGTTTTTCCTGCGCCACAATGGCTTGCAACATCTGGATAGCATTGGGGTTGCTATCTACCGCCGTAACCTGGAAGCCGCGCTGCCCCATATACAGGGCATTACGCCCGTTGGAGCAGCCCATATCCAGAACTTCACCGGGCGCAATCTGCGCGCAGGCCTGAACCACCTCGCTGTGCGCTGGGCTTAATCCGTAGGTGCTATTTAAATCTGTAGGCATTTTTTGTCCTGAAACCTGAGTAAACCAGCCTGGGATTCTAGCTTGCGCGCGCACCAATTATGTTAGTAGCCACAATGCGCTGCGGTGTATTTACTGCTGCATAACGTTTATACCCAACGATTTAAATAACTGTCGGTCAGCCTGTAAATCAGGATTGCCAGACGTAAGCAGCTTGGCGCCAACAAAAATCGAATTGGCACCAGCCATAAAACACAAAGCCTGGGTGGATACGTCCATATGCTCGCGCCCGGCCGATAAGCGCACGACCGTAGTAGGCAAAACTATACGGGCGACGGCGATGGTTTTAACAAACTCTATGGGGTCAGGCTCAGCCTGATCGGCCAGCGGTGTACCCGCCTGGCGGATTAATAAATTAATTGGCACCGACTCAGGCGCAGGAACCATTTGAGCCAGCACGAGTATCATGCCGGCACGTTGCGCCAGCGTTTCACCTAAACCGACTATGCCACCGCAACAAAGCTTCAGCCCTGCGTCTCGTGCCCTGGCCAGGGTATCCAGACGATCCTCGAAACTCCTGGTAGTGATTATTTTGGCGTAGTAGTCGGGGGCCGTATCGATATTGTGGTTGTAATAATCGAGGCCGGCCTGCTTCAGGCGCTCGGCCTGACCATTTTTTAGCATCCCCAGGGTAACGCAGGTTTCCAGCCCCAGGGCTTTTACGGCCTTGACCTGCTCGATGACCTGATCGAGTTGGCGCTCGCTAGGCGAACGCCAGGCGGCACCCATACAAAACCTTTGGGCGCCATTGGCCTTGGCCTTACGGGCAGCTGCAAGCACTGCATCAAGCGCCAGCAGCGGCTCGGCCTTAAGCTGGCTATTGTTATGGCTGGACTGCGAACAATAGGCGCAGTCTTCCGGACAAGCGCCGGTTTTAATCGAAAGTAGTTGCGCGACCTGCACCTGATTGGCCTTATGATGCTGGCGGTGTACAGTCTGCGCTTGCAACAACAAATCTGTCAGTGGCAAGGCAAATAAATCCAGAATTGCCTGCTGCGTCCAGGTGTTGAGCTGCTCGTGTTTAACTAAAGATTGCATAGCGGTTGAAATTACTAAAAGTAAAAACCCGCATGCTAGCGGCGCAGCGTGCAACTGCCAACGCCGGACACTATTTAAGCAGCAGCATGAATAGCCACATTTGCAGGCAACAGACAATAAAATACAGTCAAATTACCGTAATTATTGATAACCCAAACAATACTGCTGTGCCCTTGGCTTTGTAAGCAAATGTAAATATGGCTTGGGCCAAGAAACCTAGCTAGCAGTCGCTATAGCGTTTAATACGGGCAGAATGTATTGTCTGAACTGCTCTGGATTTTCGCTCATGGGAAAATGACCCAGCTCGGCCATTTTTTGAAACGTTGCCCCTTTTATGGCTTGCGCAGTCCGTTCGGTATCTTCCGGTGCGCAGGAAAAATCGTATTCTCCAGTAAGCAGGTAGAGCGGACATAAAGCCGTATCTATGCCGGTGAGTTTGCCGCGTAAATCGCTATCGACTCGATAAAAATACAAATCGCCCTTAAAAACCCCAGGGCCGCTCTGGCGATACTGCCACAGCGTCTCGTGCTTGTACTGGCTGGGCGATTGCGGCGCCACCAGCCCAGAGACCAGCGCGGCGCACACCTCGCCACCGTGTATATAAGGCTTATTCAGCCACTCAATGTCATACCACGGCTTTTGATAATCGGCGGCCTCTACCCCTATCAAAGCCCGGAATTCGGCGCCATGGTCATTAGCCAGCTGCAATACTATACGACCGCCAATAGAGCAGCCGATCAAGGCCGGCCGCTCAAGCTCTAGCGCCCGGCAAAAAGACCGTATGGTTTGCACATAAAGCTCGGTGGTCAGCTGGTACTCGGCATGATAAGGCGTGCCCTCGGGCGGGTATGACTTGCCATGCCACGGCATATCAAACGCGATCACCCTGAAATTGGCGGTGATTTCTGCGTCACACAGCATATGACGATACTGCCTGTTATCCGCCCCAGCGGTATGCAGGCATACCAAGGGGATGCCGCTGCCAGCCTCCTCAAAATATACCCTGCAGCGTTTGCCAAGCACGTCAAAGGAAACATAGCGGCCTACTATAGGCTCAAACTCAACGGTCATATTCAGGCTCACTGTTGGCGTGCGCACGCCAGTAGATTTTTAATGGTCTGTAAATTGGCCATGAGTATGTGCAGGTCGCCTTCAATCTTCATGCGGCCGTAGCGCACCAGGGCGAAAATATCATGGCTACCGGCCTTGGGGGTTTGTTGCCAAAAATCCTCCCAGGCGTCCAGCTGACCTTTTACAGAAAAACTCCACGACTGCAGGGGCGGCAGCTCCGAGAGGTAATGGGCACTTGCGAGCCGGCCATTTTTAATCGACAGCAGTAACTCCGTAGCGCCGAACTGCAACAAAATCGTAGCATTCAAGTCAGCGTGCAGATGCACGGCATACGCCGACGCCAGAAAATGATCCGCCAGCATACGACCATCGCCCGTTAGCTGCGGCCCAAACCAGGAATTAGGATTGTTTGTCACGTCAGGTGTCATAGGCACACTCGATAATTTAATTATTTTCTACAATGGCTTATTAAAGCTTGCAAGGGCCATTATAGGCACGTGATTTTTATGTTGTAAACAGGCGGCTCAGCGCAACAAAACCTTGCTGAAACGCAACAACAGCCATAATGTAATAAATTGGATTACGGCCAAAACAGCGATACCCAGCCAATAAACAGCGCCAAACGCTTGGACGATACCGCCTTCTACCCATACCAAGTGCCACCAGAACATGCCCATTACGACTATGGCCACCCCTGGGCAGATCAAGCCAAAACTAACCGGGCTTAGCGCTGCTACGCGCAGCTGTGTATGCAAATAGCCATTTAACTGCATAACCCGATAGCCCAACAGCAGTATGCAAATTTGCAGCATAAAAATTGCCGTTAAATTAACAAACAACTTGCCCTCAACCACCGGGGTCGCAAAATGATGGCTTAGTCCGTGCTGAATACGCAGCCACTCTATCCCCAGCAAGGTCATAATCGGCACCAGCATCCATATGCTGGGCGACGCCTTGGTCTGCAGGCCATGCTGCATCATGGCTTGCAGGCCGGACAAGAGGATTAACGCCCCACTTACCAAAGACAATACCAAGAATAAAATCGACAAGCTTGCCGCCAGGGTAACCAATGCCAATGAGCCCGACATCGCCGCTGGTGCAGCAAAGCCCACCGATAACATAGCAAAGGCAAAAATAGCTATCAGGGCTGATAAATGATTTTGCTCGGCGCTTTTATAACCACCAGCCACCAATAGCCGGCTTAAATACCGGCCAAAGCGGCGCAAGGCAAAAATACCTATAAGCAGGAATGCCAGCACCGCCAGCGGCAATAAATATTCCACTACCTGCCATAAGCCAGGGACCAAAGCGGCCCCCAAAGCAAAGCATACGTTGACCGTCATAGCCAGGGTCAAAGGACGCGACATTAACTGCACTTCGGCGCTGGAGTTTAAAAGATCAGCGTAGGCCGGTGTGCTTCTGGCCTGACGTTGTTGCTTTTGATTCCACCAGAGCAATACAAAATGCAGTAATGACAGCGCTACCATCAATACCAGGGCCAGCATTACTACTACCCGCGCAGCCAACGGTATTTGCGCCGTGCCATTTAAAACCGCCTGCACGTGCTCCCACGTGGGCATGGGAAAGCCCGCGTGCGGCACCAGCCACATCAGGTACATAAAAAAGGAAACGGCCAAACCACCAGCACCTAACGCGGCCAACCAGTAGCTCGGATGCCACGACAGGGTGTGTTTACGTTCTAGCATTACTTGCTCTTATAAATAAACATATATACGCATTATATTAGCTTTCATTAATATATTTATTAACTTAACGGCTACAGCTGAAACCATGCAACCATTTGTAATGCTTGTTGGACGTAAAGCCTCGCAGGCCTGCTGGCACTGTATACCAGCGTGATAAAATGCGCCATCTTCATTTAATATCCAGAAAATAGCATGCAAAATATCCCAAACTGCCCACAATGCGGCATGGATCACACCTATCCCGATCAAGAGCTTTATATTTGCCCGGATTGTGCCCACGAATGGCCAATTAAAGCCGCCGCAATAGCAGAAGAAGAACTAAGCGTGCGCGACAGTAATGGCAACGTACTAAAAGATGGCGATGACGTGTTGCTGATCAAGGATTTAAAAGTCAAAGGTTCATCAACCAACCTGAAAAAGGGCACCAAGGTACGCGGTATCAGGATTATTCGCGGTGATCACGATATTGCCTGCCGCATCAACGGCACGCCATACGAGCTGAAATCAGAATTTTTGCGCAAGGCCTGAAAATGGCGCGGCGCCAGTCAGCACGATAGCTGCCTCCAGGTTAGGCGTCTGTGGAGATCAATACAAACGCCTAACCGGAGAACAGCAGAACATTATTTATTTTTATCGCCAGCAGCGGGCTCGGCCCCTAGCGCTTTTACTGCATCCTCGTTGTCCAACCACTGCAATAGGCTATGCAGCTGCCTGTCACGGGTAACCACGATATCCTCATACGGCTTAGGCCAGGCATACCAGCCCTGCCCGACGAGCGCACCAAGAGCACCGCTTGCTACGCGCTCCCTCAATGACTCGGGTACACCAGTAGCAGCGTCGGTATCTTCAGCAGATTGGTTTAAATACTGCAACGAAGACAGTACCGTTGACTTATTAACAACCAAATCCTCTGTCATCAATGGTCCCCAGAGAGCCAGCCTTGGGCCAAGGCTTAGCCGAACAGCGGTATCTATGTTGGCAGCATCGGTATAACCCTCTTGCAGCAGCTTATAGGCCTCTACAAGAAGGGCGTATTGCAAGCGGTTAACTATAAAACTAGGCCGCTCTTTGCAAACTATACCAACGTGATCGATGGATTTTAAGAAATCTTGCGTCCAGGGTATTAAAGCTCTATCTGTATCATCGGCATAAATTATCTCTACTGCCTTGACAATATGGGCCGGGGTTATGTAATGGATTCCTATTACCCTGGCCTTATTAGTGCATTTTTTTGATATTTCAGTTAACAAATAGCTGGATGTATTGGTTGCCAACACGACATCATCAGCAAGCAACTCATCCAGCCTGGCAAAAATCTCTTGCTTAAGCGCCAGATCTTCCTGGACCACCTCATGGACCATAAAGGCGTTCGCAACGGCTGTCTCAAGATCTGAAACTTTTTGCACCTTGGCAAGAATTCTGTGGATTTCTTGCTCGGACTCACAAAAAACCTTTGCTATAGGCGCAGCCCTTTGCTCAAAGCTGGCCAACGCGGCTTCTGACTGATCACAAAGCACCACATCATAGCCATGATAGGCATATATGCTGGCAATCGTGCAGCCCATAAAACCTGCTCCAAGCACACATATAGGCCTTTTGCCTTTTTGTTCATCAGCTGAGACTAGTTCCATATCAAACCCGACTACCTTATAAAAGATTTTTGTTTAAAGCGGTTAACAAGATTTAGTTCGAACCAATCAGGCCATTGCTGGTAGCAAAATCTTTTAACTCCTTGGTTGCCACGGCGTTGGTATCCATGCCCAGACTCCACAATCCATCAGCCCATGCGCTATCGAGCAAGCCCTGTTGCTTTTCTCCCATGTAACTAAGCTCAACGCCAGTACTGACCAACAGATCTTCTTCCTCTTGCCATAATGAAGGCACTTTTTCGTACCAGGCGTCTTCGATTTCGCGGCCAAGCTCCATCAACTGCGCCTGATCTTCTTTGCTCAAGGAATTCCAGGCATCCAGATTCATGAATATTGCCATATAGTTTGTACCCATACGTGGTCGCAGCAAGTACTTGGCCACTTCGTGCCATTTATTCTCATAAATGCCTACGGCAGGCCAAACGGCTCCGTCAACCACACCCTTTTCCAGCGATGTATATACCTCTGCTGGCGGCAAAACCACCAGATTGCCCCCCAACATCTCGATCACGGCCTTATGGGTTAAAACGCCCCTGACCTTGCTACCATCCCAACTGCCATTATCTTTCATTGGGTTTTTCATAATGTAGTGATATGCCCCATTAGGGGTAACCGGGGCCGTAATAAGCTTTAAACCTTGGGCTTGATAGTGCTGGTCAAGATGATCAAACAAACCGGAGTCGTGTAACTCTTTTGGAGTAACCGAAATAGCTTCCACTATCGTCATAATCGGCGTGGTGCCACTATGGTACGACCCGGAAGTAAAAAGAAAATCGAATACGCCAGAAGCCACTGGCTCTAACTGCTCGAATGGGGAAACCGTCTCTGGCCCAAAAACAGCTACAGACAAGCGTCCATCTGTACGCTCTTCGACCCCTTTGGTAAAGGCGTCACGCAAATAAGGATTGTACGCGTACTCATCACCCCAGCTGGATAATAGACGCAGGTCTTTGGCAATAGTTGGCTGGGCAAATAACATAGCCAGTGTTACTGCAAATACATACAACAATTTATTCATTATGTCTCCTTGCTCCCATGTTTAGGATAGTCATATAGTTCCGATGGTTTTTTAACCACTCAATTATTATGCTTAAAAGCCTGTGGTACGCAATTGCCTAGTAATCCCCCCATAACAAGCATAATACGACCGATACAAATCTTGCCCACCGCTTAAATAGCTTAAGAGCAGTATGCAAATACCATAACCGCAATATATAAATGCATAACTATTCACAAGCATACAGCAAACACATAAATGAATGCAAACGTATTCCGAACTATAAGTGCTTGTTGTATACAAATAAATACCTTGCACAGCAAGACTTACAGTAGCAGAATGTCCAAATAACCATACTAATTGTGCTGATATTGATATTCTCTGGAGACAAGCATGAACGAACCCCGTATTACCAAAATCCTGGTGGTTTTTTAATGCACACCCATACATTCAAGCCCATTTACTCCAGGCTTGCGGTAGAGCCATTGGTCGGGATATTAAGCTTTTTGGTAGCATACGGACACCTGCTTATAGGCCTGGCCCTTATTTTTGGCCTGCTTACCCGGTTCGCATCAGCTATTGGCATAGTCCTGATGGTCTTGTACTGGAGCGCCCATATGAACTGGCCGTACATAAGCGACAACAATAATTTTATTCTTGACTCACATATTGTTTACGCCGCTGTGCTGATTCTGTTAATACAGGTAAATGCCGGGCAAATATTTGGTCTGGATGGCTTATTATTTGGTAAAAAGACCGCGATCAGTCAGTAGTTAAGCGGCAGCAAATGCGTTGAACCTCAGCACTGCCAAGCTCAAGCTTGCCATCCGCAACGGTTAGCCCAGGTGATCGCCTGGAACAGGCTTTGGCCAAACTAAGAGAGGCAACCGCTGGGGAGCTCCTGGAGAATCTTCTGCAGGCATTTTATGGAGCGCTTGCCGGGCAAAAAGCCAAACGCGGTGTGTTTATTACCACATCAGGCTTTACCGCTCACTTTGACGATGAGTGATACGGCCAGAGTACTCGAAAGCCATGGCGCTTTTACTGTTAGTTTTTCAACGGATAGATGGGTTTTTTATGAATGATCTAGAAATCTGGACATTAGCAATACATTTTCACGATGAAATGCCAGGTATTTGCGTTGGCCGGTAGAGAAAGAACCGACTTTAGGTGGGCATTGTGGATCTAGTCCCATACGAGCCAGCGATTCTTGATGTGCGACGGGAGAAATAATGGTCTGGCCATTGTCATCAAACCCAATAAATCCCCGATCAAACAGATGATCCATACTGGGAGTTAGTAACAAGCCATTTTCGCCATCCAGGCGCTCTTCGTTATTGGCGTCACGCCAAGGTTTGCAATGGCTGGCACGCAAGTGCTCCTCGCGATCCACACCTGTAATGCGGCAGGCATGCTCCAACCTCATCACACGTTTTTTGAACAGTCCTTGTCCGCGGCGTGCGAGAACAATCGCTTGTTTCTCGGTTTCTACTAGTGTCATATCTGTCTGCACCTGGTTCAGCTCATGCTCTTCCCATTGCACAAGTCCAACGCCAGAGGCAGTGTATTTTGGCTGTTCTTCGCCTAGGTAATGACCCATCACCAAGATATGTGCCTCGGCGCCTAACAAATCAATAAGCGCTGCTGCAAACGTTTCGGGTAGGCGTGTTATGTAAACACTTTGCAAGCCAGCGCCATTAGGACGCAGTGGAGCGTATCTCGTGGGCAGGAGCGGTGCCAGTATGTTCATATGATCGGCCGGCTTTGTTGTTAGCCGCAGCTCATGAAACTGAACATCAATACGCCAACCGATATTATTCCAGTAGGCGCCTGCCTGGCCGAATTCTAGGGGTTTTGGGGCTTCGTATGCATGTGAAGCAGCAACCCCGATTGCACGGATATGGGTGTTACTGAAAGAGAAAATAATATCGCCCGGAGTGACTTCACGCATGAAGTCGTAGAATGGGTTCTGGGTTTGGTTTGCTTTGCGTTTGGGCGACCAAAGATAACCACCCGGCACTTCATGGCGGTAAGTTTGGTTTTGATTGACCCACCAGTAACGCATATTGAATTAGTTTGCCTTGGAAGATCCTGAGTATCCAGCTAACTGAACCTCGCCATCTTGGGAGAATATATCTGCCCTACATTGGATAGTAAATGAAATACGATGTACCGAATAGTGGGCGCTAGCTCTGCCACTCGCGCATTTTCATGTTCTCCGGCGGGCAGCGCCACAGACCCTTTTTGAGATCGACACCTTCCCAATGAGCCAGGCAGAGTTGGCCGGGCCGCTGGAAGACCAGAGGAGTCAAGCGCAAGGCGGCAACGGAAGTGAAGTTGCCTGAGTAGGCGCGCATGTCCCTCAACAGTTGGCCTAGTAGCTGCGGGTCAGTGATGGCTGCGTAGTGGCGACCTCCTGGTGAATCAGCACTTTCTAAAGCTATGGCAGCAACACGACCCCGAAGGACGTAAGAACCGTGGCTTGCTAAGCTTGATGCGCCGTTATCGTTGGCATTTAACGGCAACTCAAAAACAAACCCTGCACCGCTACCTGGCTCAGACCCCTGTGCTGCAGGCCATGTATTTTGCCAAACAACAGCTCAATGGTTTTTTAGTGCTCAAGACTCTGACTCAACGCCGTGCCAAAAAGATGCTGCCGCTATTCTTGAACCTGATCGAGCAGTTTGAGCGCAGCCTGGCTCGCACCTTAGCGGCAACGCTAAGAGCGTGGCTGGAGCCCATAGTAAGAATGTGGCGCTTCTCTAAAACAAATGGAATCATGGAAGGCTTCCATACCAAAATGGAAATGCTCTCACGACGTGCGTATGGGTTCAGGGATTTTGAGAATTACCGCTTGAGGGTCTTGGCACAATGCGGTTGGAATGGTGTAATTAATCGGGTTTGATGAATACCACGTCCCCCGATTATGGCGTAGAGCCCGATTTAAGTGGTGCCCGGGGCCGGAATCGAACCGGCACGCCTTGCGGCGGGGGATTTTGAGTCCCCTGCGTCTACCAATTTCACCACCCGGGCGGTTTAGAAACGCAAAATAGCGCCCCTGAAACGGAACGCCATTATACGTTTTTTTTGCTGCCATGTGTGGCAAGCATCACATATTGTGTGCATACTGACTAAACTGGCAATCACTATCAATAAAATCACAATAACGTATCGCACAGGAGAAAACCTTGGCCTTATCGGTGTTTGATATATTCAAAATTGGTATCGGGCCCTCCAGCTCGCATACCGTGGGCCCTATGCGCGCGGCGCGCAATTTTGCCCGTAACCTGCAGCTGCGCGGCTTGCTCACCCGGCTGGCGCGCTTAAAAATTACGCTGTACGGCTCCTTGGCCGAGACTGGCCCTGGCCACCGTACCGATATGGGCATTATGCTGGGGTTAATGGGCGAGGCGCCCGATACCATCGACCCGGCGCAGATCGATAGCCTGATGCAGGGCGTGCACAGCAGCGGTCAGCTGGTGGTGTGGCACAGCCAGGCCATAGCTTTCGACCCCAAAACCGTGTTTTCGGCACGCATCAAACCTATGCCGGAGCACCCCAATGGTATGCGTTTTCAGGCCTACGACGACACTGGAACGCTGCTGCTGGACGAGCGCTATGTCTCCATTGGCGGCGGTTTTATCCGCGCGCTCGATAGTATCGAGACCGACGAGAGCGTGCCTGCGCACGACCCCATGCCCTACCCCTTTGCCACTGGGGTCGAGCTGCTGCAGGCTTGTACCGTCAACCGGCTCAGCATAGCCGAGCTGATGATGGCCAATGAATCCACGCTTAGGCCGGCCGCTGAGGTGCGCGCTGGGGTGTTGCGTATCGCCAGGGTGATGGATAACGCCATCGACCGCGGTTGTGGCTTAAGCGGACCGATTCACGAACAGGTACTGCCAGGTGGCCTGAAGGTGCGCAGGCGTGCCCCGGCCCTGTACCAGCAGCTGAAAAACAGCCCCAGGCACAGAGAAGACGTGATGTTTGCGATGGATTGGGTCAATCTGTTCGCCATGGCGGTGAACGAGGAAAACGCCGCCAGTGGCCAGGTTGTCACCGCCCCCACCAATGGCGCCTCGGGCTTGCTGCCGGCGGTATTGCGCTATTACCGCTGCTTTATACCTGGCTGGTCGGAGGATGGCGTGGTCGATTTTTTGCTTACGGCGGCCGCGATTGGTTTCTTATATAAGCAAAACGCGTCGATTTCCGGGGCCGAGGTGGGCTGTCAGGGCGAAGTTGGGGTGGCCTGCTCGATGGCAGCGGCCGGTTTGACTGCGGTTATGGGCGGTAGCGTCGAGCAGATAGAAAACGCTGCCGAGATCGGAATGGAGCACAACCTGGGGCTAACCTGCGACCCGGTTGGCGGGCTGGTGCAAATCCCTTGCATCGAGCGCAACGCCATGGGCGGGAACAAAGCTATCAACGCTGCGCGCCTGGCGCTGCACGGTGATGGCAAGCACCATGTATCATTGGATACGGTAATCGAAACCATGCGCCAAACCGGTGCCGATATGCAATCCAAGTACAAGGAAACCTCGCGCGGCGGACTGGCGGTTAACGTAGTTGAATGTTAGGAACCAATATTATGCAGAGCAAGCAGGCAGCAGATGCCGATTTTGACCTACCCGCCACACGCGCGCGCATACAGGCCATGCTGGATGAAACCGGGCTGATGCAACATCTGGGCGCACGCCTGGGCGAAGTCGGGCCCGGCCTGGTGCAGGTGGTGTTGCCATATGAGCGCAACCTGACCCAGCACCTGGGTATGTTCCACGCCGGTTCCAGCGCGGCGATTGCCGACGCCGCCGGCGGCTGGGCGGCCTTGAGCCTGCTGCCGACAGACTACACCGTGCTGGCGGTGGAGTTCAAAATCAATTACCTGGCCCCGGCCGTGGGCGAGTACCTGTTGGCCGAGGGCAAGGTTGTTCGCAAAGGGCGCAATCTTACGATTACCCAGGTGGAAATTTACGCTGTGGATGGCGCGCAAAAGACCTTGACCGGCCTGATGCAGCAAACCGTTAGCAACGTGCCCAAAAGCAGGTTAAAGAGCTAGACTGACGCGGGCGGTATGGCCGGCAGGGCGCGTTTGTGGGCGCTGCTGCGCCAGACGCTGACGATGCGCGCAAAAGCCTTGGCATCGATTTGCTTGCCTTCCAGAAAATCATCTATTTGTTCGTAACTTACGCCAAAAGACGCTTCATCTGGTTTAAGTGGCTCTAACATCTCTAAATCGGCGGTCGGCACTTTGTCTACCAGGCTGGCGGCGGCCCCCATGGCGCTGGCCATGGCACGCACCCGGCGCTTGTTCAAGCCTGCCAGGGGCATGACGTCGGCGGCGCCGTCGCCAAATTTGGTAAAAAACCCCATTAAAGACTCTGCCGCGTGGTCGCTGCCGACTACCAAGCCGGCCTCGGCGCCGGCCACCGCGTATTGGGCAATCATACGCTGACGCGCCTTGATGTTGCCGTGGATAAAGTCCTGCTGGGCGGCATCGCGAAAGCCCTGGCCGGCGGCTTGCACGGCCGCCAGCATGGCATCTGCAGCGGGTTTTATGTCAACGGTTAGCACACGATCGGGCTTGATTAGCTGCAAGCCCGCCTGGGCGTCGGCCTCGTCCAGCTGCGTGCCGTAAGGCAGGCGCATGGCGATAAAGCTGGCCTGCGCGCCAGCGGCGCGTACTTGCTGCGCGGCGCGTTGCGCCAAACAGCCCGCAACAAGTGAATCTACGCCGCCGCTTATGCCCAGTACCAGGGTTTTACAGCCGCTGTTACGCAGGTAGTCGGCCAGAAAATTGACCCTGCGGGTAATTTCCTGCGCCGCATCAAAGCTATCAGACACGCCCAGTGACTGGCGAATCTGATGCTGCAAGGCGGCTTGCTGGCTGTCCATATCAGCGGTCTTCGACGCGGTCGAGTACCGCACCCAGGCTGGCGTCCGAGCAGTTAAAGGCAAACTTGGCCAACACGCCGCGGGTATAGCGCGGCGCCGGGGCCTTAAACGCGGCGCGGCGCGCGGCGATTACCTCGTCTGGCACGTTTAGTTGTAGCAGCTGCTTATGGGCATCGATGGTGATCGAATCATCTTCTTCGACCAGGGCTATGGTGCCGCCAACGGCGGCTTCCGGGGCGACGTGACCCACTACCATACCCCAGGTGCCACCGGAGAAGCGCCCGTCGGTAATCAGGCCAACCGAATCGCCCAGGCCTTCGCCCACCAGGGCACCCGTAGGCGCGAGCATTTCGGGCATACCAGGGCCGCCTTGGGGGCCAAGATAGCGCAGCACCATAACGTCACCAGCCTTTATGCGCCCGCCCAGGATGGCGTCCAGGGCCGACTGCTCGTCATCAAAAACGCGCGCTGGGCCAGTCATGGCGGGATTTTTCAGGCCGGTGATCTTGGCTACCGCGCCCAGTTCGGCCAGGTTGCCCTTGAGTATGGCCAGGTGGCCTTCTGGGTAGAGGGCCTGATCAATTGTATGGATGACATCCTGGTCGGGAGACGGTAGCGCGGGCACGTCGGCTAAAACCTCGGCTATGGTCTGGCCGGTGATGGTAATGCAATCGCCGTGCATAAGACCGGCATCCAGCAGGATTTTCATGACCTGGGGCACCCCCCCGGCTTTGTGAAAGTCAACCACCAGGTGCTTGCCGCTGGGCTTGAGGTCGCAAATAACCGGTACCTTGCGACGCACGCGTTCAAAATCGTCAATTGTCCACTCCACCCCGGCGGCGTGGGCTATGGCCAAAAAGTGTAGTACGGCATTGGTGGAACCACCGGTTGCCATGATTACCGCGACGGCATTTTCAATCGAGCGGCGCGTAACAATATCGCGCGGCTTGAGGTCCATTTGCACGGCCTTGAGCAATACGCGCGCGGATTCGGCGGTGGAATCGATTTTTTCCTGGTGCACGTTGGCCATGGTTGAGGAATATGGCAGGCTCATACCCAGGGCCTCGAAGGCCGAACTCATGGTATTGGCGGTATACATGCCACCACAGGAGCCACTACAAGGTATGGCGTGGGTTTCGATATTGTGCAGGTCCACCTCGGAAAGGCGCCCGGCGGCGTGTTCGCCAACCGCCTCGAACACGCTGACGATATTCAGCTCCTGGCCACAATAGGTACCGGGTAAAATGGTGCCGCCATAAACGTAAATTGCGGGCGCGTTGGCGCGCAAAATACCCATCATGCCACCGGGCATGTTTTTATCGCAGCCACCGATTACCAGCACACCGTCCATCCATTGGCCTTGCACGCATGTTTCTACGCAATCGGCAATGACCTCGCGCGATACCAGCGAATACTTCATGCCCTCGGTACCCATGGCCATACCGTCAGAAATCGTCGGCGTGCCAAATACCTGGGGATTGCCACCGGCCTGTTTGACGGCTTCGGCGGCGGCGTCGGCCAAGACTTGCAAACCGCTATTACATGGGGTTATCGTGCTGTGGCCATTGGCAATGCCGATCATCGGGTTTTGAAAATCATCTTCCTTATAACCCAGCGCGTAGTACATGGAGCGGTTGGGCGCACGCGCCACCCCTTGGGTGATATTAGCGGAACGCAGTTTTTTAGCCATAATATTGTCCTTGAATGATTTAAACCTGTATCTGCCAGCCTGACCAGGAGCACAGCAAAACCTTTATTTTAGTGTAACGTTTATAGCAGCAAGACCATAACACCACTCTTATTGTTTTTTCTAGGAACAATCTTGACAGCAGCAACCCCCAAAAGCGCCACGCTTAGCCCTTTGCGCCAGGATATCCGCCTATTGGGGCAGGTGTTGGGTGAGGTCATCCGTGAATGCGAAGGCCGCAGCACTTTTGATACCATCGAAAACCTGCGCCGCACCGCCGTCAAATTTCGCCGCCAGGGGCTGGTGCGCGATGGCCGCGTGTTAGAACGCCTGATACAGCGCCTGGTAAATACCGAAGTCAATTCAATCGTGCGCGCCTTCAGTTATTTTTTGCACTTATCCAATATCGCCGAGGACCATGATCAGGCCAAGCGCCAAAAGCAGCTGCAACACGCCGCTGCCAGCACCATAGCCGGCACTTTGGAGCACGCCGTTAAGCTTTTGCAAGACGCCGGTTTAAGCCAAAATAAAATCCGCAAACAGTTGGCCAATGCGCGCATTGTGCCAGTGCTGACAGCTCACCCCACCGAGGTACAGCGCAAAAGCACCCTGGATTTGCATCAGGCCATAGCGGCACAGTTACGCGCCCTGGATCGGCAGCCTACGCCCAAAGAGTGGCAACACCATATGCAACAGCTTACCGGTCAGGTGCTAGCCTTGTGGCAAACGCGCATGCTGCGCCAAAGCAGGCTTACCGTACTCGACGAAATCGATAACGCCCTGAGCTACTACACCAGTACGTTTTTCTCGACCCTGCCCCAGTTACACATGGATATGGCGGCTTTGCTGCGGCGCACCCCGCGCAGCGTCTTTGATATCGACAATAAGCCGCTCGCCCCGTTTGCACAAATGGGCAGCTGGATTGGCGGTGATCGCGATGGCAACCCCAACGTAGATGAAACTACCCTGGAGCAGGCCTTGCTCAGGCAATGTGCGCACGTATTGCGTTATTACCTGGACGAGGTACACGATCTGGCCACCGAGCTGTCGATTTCGTATTCCATGATGCGCATCACCCCAGAGCTAGCAGACCTGGCTAATGCCAGTAAAGACCCATCCGAGCACCGGCGTGATGAGCCGTATCGCCGCGCCTGCATCCATATTTATGCACGTTTGGCAGCGACCGGCTCCGCCTTGACTGGTCGCACATTGGCGCGGCGCCAGATCTATGCGGCAACGCCATACCGCAGCTGGCAGGATTTTGCCCATGATCTGGATACGGTGTTGCAATCACTGGACCAGCACCACGGCAAGCTGGTTGCCAGGTTGCGGCTGGCGCATTTACGTCAGGCTCTGGAAATATTCGGCTTTCATCTGGCTAGTGTCGATCTGCGCCAAAGCTCGGACGTACACGAACGGGTACTGCACGAACTCATGCTCAAGGCCCGCGTCAAACTCGATGGCAAGGCGGTGCGTTACGCGAACTTATCCGAGTCAGACCGCGTCAGGGTGTTATTGCAAGAGCTCTATGAACCCAGGCCTATGGCCTCGCCTTGGGTCAAGTACTCGCGCGAGACCAGCAAAGAGCTGGCAATTTTGCGCATGGCCGCGCACTGCCGGCAGCGTTTTGGCGCGGCCGCCATCCGCCAGGCCATAGTCTCGCACACCGAAACCTTAAGCGACTTGCTGGAAGTACTGGTGCTGCAACAGGAAACCGGTCTGCTGGCCCCTAGTATTTCCAAAGCACGCCCGCAGGGTGGCCTGATGGTGGTGCCGCTGTTTGAAACCATACCCGATCTGGAGCGTGGGCCGGAGATCATGGATCAATGGCTGGCTATCCCCGAGGTTGGCGCGCGCGTGCGCCACGCCCAGGACGGTATCCAGGAAGTCATGCTGGGCTACTCGGATAGCAACAAGGACGGCGGCTATCTCACCTCCAACTGGTCCTTGTACCAGACCGAGCGCCAGCTGGTACAGGTATTTAACCGGCATCGCGTGCGGCTGCGCTTGTTTCACGGCCGTGGTGGCTCGGTGGGCCGCGGCGGTGGCCCAAGCTATGACTCGATTCTGGCACAACCACCGGGCACGGTGGATTACCAGATCCGCCTGACCGAACAGGGCGAAATTATCCAGGGGCGCTACAAGGATGCTGAAGTTGGCCGCTGGCACCTTGAGTTATTCATAGCCGCCACCCTCGAAGCCAGTGTGGCCAGTGACGCACACGCCAGTACGCTTGAGGACGACAACGCGGCCCAATACGGCCACGCCATGGCCTGGATCTCGACCCAGGCGCAGCATGCCTACCGCGATCTGGTTTATAACTGCGCTGGTTTTACCGAGTACTTTTTTGAGTCCACCCCCATCCGTGAAATTGCCAGACTGAATATCGGCTCACGACCATCGTCGCGTAAGGCATTGGAGAGAATCGAAGATTTGCGCGCTATCCCCTGGGCATTTTCGTGGGCCCAGTGCCGCCTGCCCATAACCGGCTGGTATGGGGTGGGCGCGGCGCTAGAGGGCTACCTCAGTGCTGGCGGCCCAGACCAGGGGCTAAGCCGTGCACAGCGCCTGCAAAGGCTACAGGACATGGCCAGTAACTGGCCGTTCTTTCGCACTTTGTTATCAAATATGGAGCAGGTATTGGCCAAGACCGATATTAATATTGGCAAAGCCTACGCTGGGCTGGTTAACAATAAAAGCCAAAGCCGCATGATCTTCAAGCGCATTGTCGCTGAATTCGAGCGCACGGTCGCGGTATTGCAAGAGATTACTGGCCACACTTTGCTAGCCCATGATCCCAACCTGCAAGAGGCGCTGGAGCAACGCTTCGCCTACATAGACCCATTAAACCATTTGCAGGTAGAGTTGCTGCGCCGGCTACGCCGCAGCCCGAGCCCGGATGATGTCGAACAAATCCAGGAAACACGCGCCCAACGCGCCATTCACTTGACGATTAACGGGATTGCAGCGGGCCTGCGCAATTCCGGTTAAATAGCACCAGAAGCGTACAATCGCACTATTAACAACAACAGGAAGTAGCTATGTTTCCCAAACGACTACGCCAAGGCTACCAGTCTTTCTTGCACGGCCGCCTTGAAACCGAGCGCAACCGTTACCTAAACCTGGCCGAGCACGGCCAGCATCCGAGTGTGATGCTAATAAGCTGTGGCGACTCACGCGTAGCCCCGGAAACTATTTTTGACGCTGGTCCCGGCGAGATGTTCGTAGTGCGTAACATTGCTGGCATAGTCCCGCCATGTGACCTGGACCCTGAACGCGCCTTTCATGGCACCAGCGCTTGCATAGAATTTGGGGTAAATGCCCTTGAGGTCAGCGATATAGTAGTAATGGGTCACGCCAATTGCGGTGGGGTATCGGCCTATGCCAACAAAACAGCACCGCTTTCAAACCGTGATTTTATCGGCAAATGGATGTCGCAAATTGCCCCTGTAGCCGAAAAAATTGGCCCTCCTGGTGAGGACCGCAGCGAGTGGCTGCGCAAGATGGAATGGGGTGTGGTGGAATACAGTCTGGATAACCTATTGACGTTCCCGGCGGTGCGCGAGCGCATCGCTGCTGGCAAACTGGAGATCCACGGCGCTTATTTTGGCGTTGCCACTGGCGTGCTTTTTATCCGCAACCCGCGCTCGGGCGAATTTGAACCCTACCAGGAGCCTGATAGCGCACAATAGACCTACTTTTATCCAGGATAATGGCTTTCTCTGGCCTGCGTAGGCGTATCTTAATGGTTTTTGATTAACGGAGTTATTTATGCAAGCCCGTATGGATTATTTTAAGGTTGCCCCAGAGCTGATGAAGGCCATGCTTGGCATGGAACAAGCCGCCAAAGCTGCCGGGCTTGATCCATTGTTGTACGAACTGGTAAAGACCAGGGCGTCACAAATCAACGGTTGCGCCTATTGCCTGCACATGCACACCACCGATGCCCGCAAGCTGGGCGAAACCGAGTTACGCCTGTATCTGCTAAGCGCGTGGCACGAGTCCAGTCTGTACACGGCCGCTGAACGCGCGGCTCTGGCCTGGACCGAAGAACTGACGCTGGTGGCGCAGCGCGGCGCACCGTCCGATAAGCTCTATCAAGAACTTAGCCAGCACTTTGACGAACACCAGATCGTCGCGCTTACCTTATTGATAAACACCATTAACTCCTGGAACCGTTTTGCTCTGGCTTTTAAGTCACAGCACCCGGCTTAGGCCAGCCAGCGTTTACGGCGGCGGTAATGCTTGACGCTGTGGTAGTCAACCTTATCGCCACCACCCAGGTAAAAGTCCTGCACGTCAGGGTTCTTCTTGAGGTCGGCAGCCGAGCCACTCATAACGATCTGGCCGTTTTCGATCAGATAGGCGTGATCGACGATCTCCAGAGCCGCAGTAGCATTTTGCTCAACCAGCAATACGCTGGTTTTGGTTTCCTGGTTGATTTTTCTGATAATACCGAATATTTCCTGCACCAGGCGCGGCGATAAACCCAGGCTGGGCTCGTCCAGCATTATCAGCTTGGGCTCGGTCATCAGCGCACGGCCAATGGCCAGCATCTGCTGCTCGCCACCAGACAAATAACCAGCCTTGGAGTTAGTAAACTTGGTCAGCCGCGGAAAAAAATCATAAACCTGATCGCGCAACTGCTGCAGACGCGCCCTGGAGCCACCCGAACGGTACGCCGCCAGCAGATTATCGTCCGGGGTCAAATGACCAAAAATGCGCCGGCCCTCCATAACGTGTACCAAACCCATGGCCACCCGCTGGGCAGCCCCGAGAGGCACGATGTTTTCGCCCAGAAAGTGTATGCTGCCGCGCGTTACCAGACCGCGCTCGGGCGCCAGTAAACCACTGATCGATTTCAGCGTGGTGCTCTTGCCCGCACCATTGGCGCCCAGCAGGGCAATCATACCGCCCTGCTCCAGGCTTAGGGATACGCCACGTATAGCAAGAAACACCTTATCGTAGACGACTTCGACGTTACTCAGGGCCAGCATCATTACTATTTGCCTTCTTTCTTGAATTGTTCCGCGCCTTTGGTGATTTCACCCCAGACAACGTCCTCGTAGGAAGTATGCCAATCGGACTGCGGCGCCCATTGTTTACCATCCCAGGCGGCCACCCGACCGGCACCACCACCCTGGTGATCCTTTTCGCTGAAGCTAACCGGCGGCATCAAGCCCTGGGCGTCAAAGTCCTTGATCATCTCAAAGCCTTTGCGCAGCTTTTCGCCCGTCAAGGGCTCGCCATACTCGGCCAGGGCTTTTTTGGCGGCCTCGGCAGCAACCGCCATGGTAGCCACACCAACGTTGTAGTAAGTAGTACCTACGCGCTCTTTGGGTCCGGCACCCTTGCCTTTGTCAACCACTTTTTCTACGATTTCCTGGATCACCGGGGTATCCGTACCGTTTACGGTCGGGGCAAACTTGCGCAAGCCCTTAGCGGTATCGGCACCTACGGCTTCCATATCGGACTCGGACATCCAGATCACCGAGTGGATTTGCTCGGGGCTAATGCCATTGCGTACGGCATCGCGCACCGAGACGGCCTGGCCACCGCCAGCACCCCAGATGATTACGAAGTCTGGCTTAAAGCGCCGCACATCGGACCAGGTGGAGGATTGTTCGTTGCCTGGGCTGGCGTAGGGGAAGGTTTTAAGCTCGAAGTCAAGCTTTTTAGAGAGCTCTTCGAGTACCGGGATAGGCTCTTTGCCAAATGGCGAGTCGATGTAAACGTGGGCGATTTTCTTGCCCTTTACACCACCCTCGTTTTGGTCCATAAAGTCCACCAGGGTAGCGGCCTGAGCCCAGTAGGTGGCCATTACCGGAAAGACGTAAGGAAAGACCTGGCCATCGCTGGCGTCACCGCGCCCGTGCAAGGCGGTAATCATGACGATTTCATCATCCAGCACGCGGCTGACCATGGCGCGCGCCACCGGCGTACTCAGGAAGTCCACCAGCACCGCACCATCCTCTTTGGCGCGGTTGTAGGCTTCGATACCGCGCTGGGGCTGATTACCGGTATCCGATACGGACAAATCAATCATGTGACCGTCGATCCCGCCCTGATCATTGATCATGGTGATGTAATCGCGCTGACCCTGGCTGTATTCATCGGTTAAGAAGGTGTACACCGCAGTAAAATCAAGCGGCGTAGCAAATTTGATCGGGGCCTTTGCCGCCATTACCGGTGCGCTACCTAGCGCGACACCTAATGCGGCCACCAAGGCCAGTTTTTTAGCTGTGAGTTTCATTTGCTTCCTCCGAGTATTAAGCCTGTTTGGCCTATTTAATAATATTGCTACAACAGCTTCGCCAGCTGGCCAGTTACAGGTCCGAATGCCTGAATGGCCACACCAGCAAATACTTGCGCATATTGTCATAAACCTTGGCCAGGCCCAGGGGCTCAACCAGTAAAAAGCCGATAATCAATACGCCATAAATCATCAAGGGGATGTGCGAAAGCAGGTTGGTAGAAACTGATAGCAGTCCGGCGTTATTCAAATAAAGCACCAGATTGGTCAAACCAATTGGCACCAGCAGCACAAACCCGGCACCGAAATAGGCGCCCAAAACGCTACCCAGGCCACCCACCAGCACCATCGCGACGAGTTGCACCGAAACATTAAACGTAAACTGCTCGGGCGTGACGGCCTGATAGTAGCTAAAAGCCAGTACTGCACCGGTTACGCCGCCCAGAAACGAGCTGGTAAAAAACGCTATCAGCTTGTAGCGCACCACATTGATACCGATAACAGCCGCGGCATAATCCTTGTCGCGCACCGCCACCAAGGCCCGCCCGATGGCCGAGCGCTTGATGTTCAAAATCAGCAAGGTCAGAAACAGCACCCACAGCAAAGCGACGTAATAACGCACCACCCCGGAGCTCATGGACAGGAATAAAAATGTCGTCTTGGGGGCCTGCAAGGTGGCCTGCGCACCACCACTGATGGCTGGCACGTTGATAATTACCCAGTCAACCAGGTATTGCATAGCCAGCGTGGCCATGACCAGGTACAAGCCCTTGACCCGCAAGGCCGCAGCCCCAAAAATGGTACCTATAACCGACGCCGCCAGACCGGCCAGCAACAAGGCTATTTCGAAAGGGATACCGGCGCGGGTGGCGTGGATGCTGGTGTAAGCGCCGATTGCCATCACCGCGGCAAAGCCAAAGTGCAGCTGGCCGGCAACCCCCATCAAAAGCGTCAGCGAGAGGGCCGCAGCGCTGAAAATCAACCAGGGCATTATGTAGCTATACAAGGCAAAATTGCTGAATAACACCGGCGCCAGGATGCCCAAGGCCAGTAATATACCTACTTGCCAGCGATCCGCCGGTATGGGCCAAAGCTGACGGGCCTGGGTATAGCGCGTGTGATATATGCCAGATAAACGATAAAACATATGCCTATACCCTTTCGATGTCTTCGCGACCAAAAATGCCGTACGGACGTATCATGATGGTGAACAATATGATTAATGAGGTAACTACGTCACGCGTGCCGCCGCCTGCTATTTCGTCGAGATAGCCGGGTATTACGCTGCCCAGGATTCCTAGTATCAGGCTGCCAACCAACACCCCTATTATGCTGTCAAGGCCACCCAGAATAACCACGGCTATAGCTGGAAACAACAGCTCCGATAAGGTCCAGTCAACCCCTTGCACCGAGCCCCAGATAACCCCGGCGGCAATCGCTGCAATACCGGCAAGGCCCCAGGATATGCCGATGGCGCGCTCAACCGAAATACCTACCGACCAGCTGGAGACGTGGTCATCGGAAACGGCACGCAACTTGGTGCCCAGACGGGTTTGGAAAAACAACAGGGAAGCTGCGATCAGCACCAGGGCCACTATGCCACCTATGAGATAAACCCGGTTGATGAATACGTCGCCGACGATTATCGGCGCCAGGGACACGCCCAGATCGATCTGCTTGGGTGATGCGCCTAAAAAACCGGGGCCCACGCCGCGGAGAAAAATTTCCAACCCAAGAGTGAGCATTACTATCATTATGATTGGCTGCCCAACCATCTTGCGCAGCAATAAGCGTTCCGCCAACAACCCAAACAAGAACATCAACACTACGCCCAGCGGAATCGCCAGCCAAATCGAGATACCAGCCGAGACCAGCAGCCAAACTATGTAGCCGGCCAGCATGATCATGGCACCCTGGGCCAGATTAACCACGCCGGAGGACTTGTATATAAGCACAAAGCCCAGGGCAGCCAGGCCGTACATCGCCCCCGTCAGGGCCCCATTAACTACGAGTTCGAGGAAATATGACATATTTAGTTAGTTACCACAGGTACGTTGGACAGGGCTAGCGTGCGCTTGATTACACCCGTATCGCCGGTTTCGTAGGTGATAGAGGCCTCGAAATCGACCTCGGTGTCCGTGGAGTAAAGCGCTGCGATAATCGTGCGATAGTTTTCGTTAATAACGTTGCGACGCAGCTTGCGCGTGCGGGTAACCTCACCATCATCGGCGTCAAACTCTTTGTGCAAATTAATAAAGCGCAAAATATTGAGCTTTTCTGGCAGCATACGGTTGGTTTTTTCGATCACGCCCTGGATCATATCGATTACCCGCGGCTGCTGTGACAAATCGGCGTAGGAAGAGTACGGCACGCCGTTTTCCTGCGCCCAATGGCCGACCGCACGAAAATCGATGCAAACAATCGCCGCCAGATGGTCGCGGTCTTGACCCAGTACGCACACATCCTGGATGTACTGACTGAATTGCAGCCGGTTTTCGATATAGGTGGGGATAAAACGCTCGCCTGCACTGGTGTAAACGACTTCCGAGACGCGCCCCAGCACTACCAGCTGGCCATCGTCCTGGAAGTAACCGGCGTCACCGGTATACAACCAGCCGTCTTGCAAGGTTTCAGCGGTGGCCTTGGGGTTTTGATAATAACAATCGAAGACGTTATCGCCGCGCATAAGAATTTCGCCCTGCGCATCGATCTTGATCTCTACCCCTGGGAAGGGCTCGCCTACGGTATGCAGGGTTACCGAGCCAGCGGGCTGGGCCGCTGCCAGGGCGCAGTTTTCGGTCTGGCCATAGAACTGGCGCAAATCAAGCCCCAAAGCCCTGAAAAACAAGAACACTTCCTCGCCTATAGCCTCACCCGCCGTATACGGGCGCTGCACCCGTGCCAGGCCAAAGTGATCCTTGATCGGGCCAAATACCAGCCACTCGCCCAGTTGGCGCCAAAGGCGCTCGAAGGCGTTGATGTTTTTGCCATTTAAACGCTTGCGTTCGAGCTCAATTGCGAAAGGCATAAAGCGCCGATAAAGCGATTTTTTTAAACCGGAGGACTCATCTATACCCACCTGGATACGGGTTAGCATATCCGACCAGGTGCGCGGCGAACAAAAGTATAGCGTTGGAGCGATCTCACGCAGGTCGCGGCGGATGGTTTCACGGTTTTCGGGGATATTGATGACAAAGCGCAAGGCGAGAGCGGCGCCCACCGAAAAGATGAAATCCCCTACCCAGGCTATGGGCAGGTAAGCCATGTGTACCTCGCCGGTAACAAAGTAGCCGGCGGCAGCAGAGTTACGCACGCCGTGCAGCACGTGACCGTGACTCAATGGGATACCCTTGGGCGCGCCGGTGGTACCCGAGGAATGTAACAGGGCCGCTGGATCGTGGACGCTGGCGCGCGCGATCAGGCTATCTTGTAATGCGCTATCGGCCGCCAGTGCTTGCGCACCCTCAGCACACAAATCATCGCTGGCGCACAGGATACCACCGGTTTGCAGGCCGCGCGGATCGTCATAAATGATCAGATCAAGCTTGAGATCAAAGTTTTCCTGGACGTAGATCAGCTTATCGACCTGCTCTTGGTCTTCAGCTACGGCCAGCCGGATGGATTCACGCTGGATTTGTCCGGCGATACCCTCGGGCGGCTGGTCTGGATACGCAGGTGACGGTATGGCGCGCAGGGCTATAGCGCCCAACATACCGAAATACAGGGCCGGCCGGTTGTCACCGACAAACAGGATAATATCGCCTGGTTTGACGCCACGCCGCTCCAGCCCGGCGGCGAAGCGCAAAACGTTTTGTAAGTAATCGGCCCAGGTATATTCCTGCCAAATACCGTGGTCATATTCGCGCATTGCCACCTGCTTGGGGTAGCTGCGGGCGTTTTCTGCCAATAAGGCAATTAGGTTGTCTTTGTCTTGCCAGTTGGGATGCAGTTGCTGGCTTAAGGCGCGCAGTTCAGAGCTATTATCAAGCATGCTCGGCCTCTGTTGATTGTGGCGCTTCGACCTTGCCGATGTAGGCCGCCACCACGGCCGGGTCGGAAATCACGGCGTGCGGATCGCCCTCTTTGATTTTTTCACCGTTATTCAGTACCACCAGATGGTCACAAATCGCGGTAACCACGTCCATATGATGCTCGATTAACAAAATGGTTAAGCCCAACGCCTCTTTGGCATCCAGGATAAAACGCACCATGTATTCTTTTTCTTCCTGATTCATGCCAGCCATAGGCTCATCCAGAATCAGAAAGCTAGGCTCGGCCACCAGGGCGCGCGCCAGCTCGACGCGTTTTTGGGTACCTAAGGGGATTACATCAACGTGCTCGTCACGTACGCTTTCGAGCTGTAACAAGTCGATGATTTCTTCGACTTTGTGGCGATTGGCGATCTCTTCTTTTTGCGCGCGCCACCAGTAAAACATCGCATTTATGACGCTGGGGCGCATAAAATTGTGGCGCCCGATGAGGATATTGTCCAGTACGCTGATGCCCTTGAATAGCGCCACGTTCTGAAACGTACGTGCGATCCCCTGCTGGGCTATCTGGTGCGGTAAAAGCTTGTTGAGCTGCACCGCGCCAAAGCGTATCTCGCCTTGCTGCGGTGGGAAAAAGCCGGTAATGGCATTGACCGTAGTTGTCTTGCCCGAACCGTTGGGACCAACCAGGCCAAGCGTCTGCCCTTTGAGGATGTCAAAAGATACGTCCTTCATGGCTTGCAAGCCGCCGAACCAGCGGCTTATGTGCGCACAGGACAACAACACGTCACCGGCTCCGGCCAAATTTTGTGACCGCATGTAGTAACCCTCGGTAATTTTTAACTGATGGCTAGAACATTACCCCCGCTAACTATATGCTAACTGTCAATGCTGTGACATTTAAGCCGATTCCGAGGGTAAATACTGATAAAAACCGCTATGCCGCGCCATGTTTTGTCAAACCCTGACTAAGGTGATCCATGAACTCACGCGCCCGGCCTACCGGCTTTTTACTCAGCAGGCTAACCAGTATGAATAGTGCCGTGGAGATAATCAGACCCCATACACCGCTGGCCTGACCAAGCGGCCTTAACCCCATGAACTGCAACACAAAAACACTTATGCCGCCGATCACAATGGCCGCGAGCGCGCCAGCTGCGGTACCACGGCGCCAGAAAAAAGCGCCAATTAGCGGTGGCACCATTACCAGCAAACCAGCCGAAGCCGACACCGACAACACCGCGATCAGGCTCAGGTTTAACTGCGCAAACAGGTACGCGAGTATGGCTATTACCGGCAGAACCAGCTTACCTACCAGCAACTGCTGGCGGTCGGTGGCGTCTTTTTTGACCACGGCATAAATATCACGGGTAAAAATAGATGACAGGGTTAGCATAATCGAGTCAATCGTGGATACCGCCGCCGCGATAATGCCAATCATCACAATTACGCTTAAGGCCGGTGGAATAATGCCTGCGGATAGTATTTGTGGTGTGGCCAGGTCGGCCTTGGGCAGCTCTGGAAAGGTAATAATGGCAGCAAAACCCCAAACCACCGACACCAGGGTATAAATAAAGCCAAACACCATAAAACCAAGCAGCATGCGGCGCATATCAGCCAAGGTGCCTGGCGTGTACAAACGCTGGCTGACCTGCGGGTTAGACAGGCAAAAGAACAGCCATGGCAAGGTTAGCCCAACGAATGTGCTGACACTGAAAAAACCCTTGCCAGGCACGCTCAAAACGCCCGCGTGGTCGTTTTGCAGGCTGCTGAACATACCACTTAAACCACCCAGGTAATTGATAACCAGTACCGCTGCCACAGTGGCAGTAATAAACATTATTATGGCTTGCAAGGAATCGGTCCAGGCTACCGAACGCAGGCCCGAAACCAGGCTGAAAACTATAGCCAGAACCGCGGCCAGCAAGGCCCCGGTAGTGAAACTGATAGCGTTATTGGTCATGCCCGACATGAGCAAGCCCACCCCGGCCAGCTGTACGGCAGCGTAAGGAATTAAAAACACCAGGCTGCAAACGCCAGCAGCCACGGCCACGGACTTATGCTCATAGCGATCGCCCAGCATTTCGCTAGGTGTGACGTAGCCGAATTTTTTGCCTACCAGCCAAAAGCGCGGGCCAAACAATACCGCCAGGGCGATACCGCACAGATAAATCAGCTCAAAGCCCAACGCCCCCACCCCACCGGAGTATGTCAGGCCGGCCAGACCGATCAACATAAAGGCACTATATGTCGTAGCGCTATAACTTAATGCGGAGACAAAACCACCCATTTGGCGGTTGCCCAAAAAGTAACCCACCATGGTGCCCTGGTTTTTGTAGCGTGACAGCCAGGCAACTACCAGGGAGAACACCACGTAAATGCCTACCCCAGACCAAATCCAAGTAGCGTCCATGACTAATCCTTCCAGCGCGCGCTGATACGGGCGCATAAGCCAATTACCAACAGGCTTGCCAGACACCAGAACAGCAGGCTGCCATACCAGGCATCGATATTGGTAAATACGCTAAAAGGCAAGACAAAACACAGCACTATCAAAATGCCGATAAGAGCAAGTTCCAGCCAGCTTGCACGTTGCATGGCTCGTCTCCAAAAGGTAATTATTGTTACATAAAACTTATGTCAATTGGATATTTTTTGTATCTACGCCAAAGCTTTGATTACTGCCACACCTGCCATAGCATAAATAAAGCTAAAAAAAAGGGCTTTGATAAAATTTTTCTGGTGTTACACTAAAGAAAAATACACAAGATATAGTATTTTTTCTACGACTCACCACTACATATAGGTTTTGCCGTGATTCTGGCAAAACTGGCAAAACGGGGTTTTTCAGTACGTGATCAAACAAATAATCAAGCGCGATGGCCGCTTAGAGCCATACATACCAAGCAAGCTTAATGGCTGGGGCCGCTGGGCTGCCGCCACCCTGGGTGACAAAGTGGACTGGAGCAGCATAGTAATCCAGGCGGTCAGTACCATGCCCGAGACGGTTACCACGGTTGAGCTGCAAGAAAAGCTTATCCAAAACTGTCTGGATAAGGACACCTGGTCCTACTACCTTATGGCCGGCCGCCTGTACGCCTCGCACCTGCACAAAATCATCCACGGCCCCAGCATCCCTACCGTCCAGGCCCTGCATGAACGCATGCTCGCCGATGGCGTTATGGTACGCCTCGATTATGACGCGGCCGAATACCAGCAGGTGCAAGGCTTCATAAATCACCATAAAGATTATGATACACCCCATTTCTCACTGCACTATATCCGCAGAAAATACAGCCTGCAAAACCGCGTCACCCGCAAAGAATACGAAACCCAGCAATTCGTTTACATGCGCATGGCTATGGCCCTGGCCGAACACGAACCAAAGTCCGTACGCCTGGATCTGGTAGAGCGTTTTTACACCGAATTTTCGGCCAAACGCATTTCTGCGCCTACGCCCAACTACGTCAACCTGGGTACCAAGCTGCGTGGCTTCGCTTCATGCTGCCTGTACGTCGCAGGCGATAGCGAAGCCTCTCTGGCTATCGGCGACCATATCGCCTATCGCATGACAGCGGCATCAGCCGGCATAGGCAGCCATCTGATCACGCGCAGCAAGGGCGACCCGGTACGCGGTGGCCTGATCCAGCACCAGGGCAAGCTGCCCTACTACGCCTCTTTGGGCAAGGCCGTGCACGCCAACATGCAAGCCGGACGCGGCGGCGCCTGCACCACTTACTACAGTGGCTTTGACCCCGAGGCCGAAATCATCGCCTACCTACGTAACCCACGCAGCACCGAAGACCGCAAAAACCGCGACCTGCATTACGCCCTCCTGACAAATAAGTTTTTTGCCGAAAAAGTCGCCAAAAACGAATCCGCCTTCAGCTTTAATGTGTATACCGCACCCAAACTCACCGAGCTGTTTTTCAGCGCCGATTACGAGGGTTTTAAAGCCGAATACCTGCGCCTGGAGCAAGACCCGGAGTTTAAGAAAGAATACTTCAAGCCGCGTGAGCTGATTCTCACCTCCTTAAACGAGGCCCTCGAAACCGGAGTGGCCTACCTTGCCAGTATCGACGAGATGAATCGCCACACGCCCTTTAAGGAGCCCATACACTCAAGCAACCTGTGCCTGGAGATCAGCGAACCGAACCGCCCGTACCAGAACATGCAAGACTTGTACTCCCAGCAGGAGGTGGGCTATGTGCGCGTCGAGCTCGCCGATGGCAGCCAGAAAACCTACAACTTCAACCAGGCTTTGCTGATTAATGCGCCGGGCTCGACCCTGCCCCGCACCATTTACGCCGGCGAGCTGCAAGCTGGCGATACGGTTCTGGATCAACACGTCAATGAAAAAGTCACTGCGGTACTGGAAGTCTACGCCGAGCCCGAGATCGCCTTGTGTTCCCTGGGCGCGCTGGCCTACGATGCCATCGACGAAAATGATGATGCAGCCTACCAGGAGGCTATGTATCTAAGCCTGAAAATGATCGATTACTGCATCCTCAATTCGGAGTATTTTTTACCCCATGTAGGCGTTACCGCCAAGGCGCGCATGAACGCTGGCGTTGGCTTAATGGGGGTGGCCACCCATATGGCGCGCAAGGGCCTCAGCTTTGATAGCCCCCAGGGTCTGGCAGAACTGCACCGGATTGCCGAACGCCACATGTACCATGCCATCAAAGCCTCATTGCGCATCAGCCAGGAGCGCGGCCTGGCCCCCTGGATCCACAAAACCAAATGGCCCGACGGCTGGTTACCCATTGACACCTACAATCGCAACCTGGACGAGCTGGGACAATTTACCAACCGCTACGATTGGGAAGCTTTGCGCAGCGCCATCATCCAAAACGGCGGTATCGGCCACTCTTGCCTGGTAGCCTACATGCCTGGCGAATCTTCCAGCAAGGCTTTGGGTACGCCCAACTCAATTTATCCGGTGCGCGATACCACCCTGAATAAAACCGATGGCTCGGTCACCATCCGCTGGGCCGCGCCGTGTAGCGATGACCCGGCCTACCTGTACCAAAGCGCCTGGGATATTAGCGAGGTGGATATGATCAAGGCCTACGCGGTCTTTCAAAAATTCACCGACCAGGCAATCTCGGCCGACCTGTGGCGGCGTATCAAAGATGACGACAAGGTCTCCAGCCGCGAGCTGCTCAGTCATTATTTCGCCATGGTCAAGTACGGCATGAAAACCCGTTATTACTACAACTCCAACGTGGCTTCCGACAAGACCCTGGATCAAGCCGGCAGCATTGCCGACACGGCCGATGAGGCTGGCTGTGAGGCCTGCACCATGTAAGCCGGTGCGTTTACTCAGGCCAATACCAGCACCTTTGACCTTAAATTTTTACTAAAAAATCATGAACCAATCATTACCAAGCAAGATATTCAACACCGCCAAGACCGATTACGCCTTCCCCGAGATTATCCTCGGCCAGGAGCCCGGCCTGTTTGACACCATCAACAAGTTCTACCCCGAGATCTGGAAGCTTTACAAGACGCTCAAAAACCAGGATTGGGACGAAAACGAGTTCGACTACTCGACCTGCAACGTGCAATTCAAAACCTGTGACAAGCACACTTACGACATGATGGTTAAAACCCTGGCCTGGCAGTGGGAGGCCGATAGCGTAGCAGCGCGCTCCATCGCGGCCGTACTGGCGCCCGTATGCACCAGCTCGGAAGCCTGGTCCGGCTGGGTCGAAATCACCAAAAATGAAATCGTGCACGCCGCCACCTACTCGGAAATCGTGCGCAACAGCTTTGATAACCCGGATGCCATCCTCAACGAAATTTTGTCGGTGCAAGAGGCCATCAGCCGGCTTAAAACCGTCAGCGCGGTCTATGACCGCGCCTTTACCAAAAGCTATGACTACGCCCGCGGCGCGGCACCCAACGACCAGGAAACATATAACGCCATTTATATGTTTATCGTCGCCCTGCTGTGTATGGAACGCATCCAGTTCATGGCATCTTTTGCCGTAACCTTCGGCATTTGCGATGGCACGGGCCTGTTTCAACCGATAGGCAAGGCGGTGCAAAAAATAGCCCAGGACGAGTTCGAAGTGCACGTGCAATACGGCAAGGAAGTTCTGCGTGCCATGTTCAAAACCGAGCGCGGGCGCAATGCTTTTGAGCAGTGCCGCACGGATATCATCAACGTCATCAACGAGGTCGCCAGCGCCGAGATTGAATGGACCGAATACGCCTTTTCTGAAGGACGCGAGCTTACCGGGGTCACCTGCCAGATGATGAAAGATTGGGTTTATTTCAGCGCCACCGACGTGGCCAAATTCTTTGGGTTGCAAGAGCAGGTGGACTTTCCCATTATCGAGAGCAATCCGCTCAAATACATGGAAAACTGGCTCAATATGAGCAAGATGCAGGCCTCCAACCAGGAAGAGGATACGGCCCAGTACAAGGTTGGCGTCATGCGCCGTGACGACGAAGACGAAGTCTTTGACATAGATTTTTAAAGGAACTCATATGAGCATTATTGTTTACTCTAAGCCCAACTGCCCGCAGTGCGAGCTCACCAAACGCGATATGGATATACTCGGCATAGAGTATCAGGTCGTTGACATCAGCCAGCAACAGGACCAGTTGCAACGGCTGGCGGCTCTGGGCTTTCGCAGCGCCCCGGTGGTTGAAACCGCTGTCGAAACCTGGGCCGGCTACGACCAGGACAAGATCAAGGCGTTAGTATCCTACGCCTGACAGGGATGGTGTTAATTTAGCAACCGGGCCCTGTCCTTGACAGGCGCGGCCACGCTAAGACCGGGTTTAGCGTTTGGTACCGGCAATTTGATACCAACAAAGTTGGTCGGGGTGACATGATTCGAACATGCGACTCCTACGTCCCGAACGTAGTACTCTACCAGGCTGAGCTACACCCCGAAAAGCCAAGCTTAACGCTTGAGCATTATAAATTGCGATTAAGTGCAAAGTCGCAGAATTTTAACAGAGTTTGCCGGTGTTCGGTGTCGGCAAGGCATTGCAGGGCAGCACGCGCCGTTGCGGCCTCTTGTGCAGCCACGGCGCGCGTATACTCCAGCGCGTCGGTGGCGTGGATGGCGCGCGCCACGGCTTCGAAGTCAGCCTGCCCGTTTTGAATCGCTGCACGCACCAGCTCTTGTTGCGCTGGGCTGCCGGTTTCGAGGACACGAATCAGGGGCAGCGTAGGCTTGCCCTCACGCAAATCGTCACCGACATTTTTGCCCAGGCTTTGCACGTCGCCGCTGTAATCGAGCACGTCATCGATGAGCTGAAACGCAGTGCCCATGTGGCGACCATAGCTGGCTGCCGCTTGACGCTGCTGGTCGCTGGCCCCCGCTATCAGAGCGCCAACTTCGGCAGCGGCCTCGAACAGCTTGGCGGTTTTAAAACGTACCACCTGCATGTAACGCTCGATCGACACATCCGGGTCATGCACGTTTAATAGCTGTAGTACCTCGCCTTCGGCGATAATCGTGGTGGCGCTGGAGAGTACCGCCATGACCGCCATGGAATCGACGTCGACCATCATCTCAAACGAGCGCGAATACAGATAGTCGCCCACCAGCACACTGGCGGCATTGCCAAATACCGCATTAGCGGTTTCACGCCCACGCCGCAAAGACGATTCATCTACCACGTCGTCGTGCAGCAGGGTTGCTGTATGGATGAATTCAACCACTGCGGCCAGGGTATGATGTTTTTCTCCTTGGTAGCCCAGGGCACCGGCCATGAGCAAAACCAGAGCAGGACGCATACGCTTGCCACCAGCGGCGATAATGTAGTCACCAATGGTACGTATTAACACCACCTCGGAATCAAGGCGCGCACGAATTACCGCATCAACCGCCTGCATTTCGGTTGCAATGGGTGCAAAAATTGATGGAAGATTCAAAATAAGCTCATGTTACGGTTAGCGAGCAGAATTGCTGCGCAACAACGATTATACTTTCTTGATTATTTTCAGGAGAATTGCGTGCAAAGCCCAGATTTACAGGTGCTCATAAAAAAATCCTTGACGGTACTCGACCAATTACAGGCCTGGCTGCCACCCGCGCCACCGGCCACCGACTGGTCGGCCATGGCCTATCGCTGGCAGCGCGAAGGCGCTAACGCCTGGCTGGAGGCAATCCACCGGATCGCCCCTATAGCGCTGGACGATTTGCAGCACGTAGGCGCGCAAAAAGCTAGCCTGGAGCGCAATACGCTGGCTTTTTTGCAGGACAAGCCAGCCAACAACGTGCTCATGACAGGCGCGCGCGGCACGGGCAAAAGCTCGTTGGTCCGGGCCTTGCTGGCCAACTACAGCAGAGACGGCCTGCGCCTGATAGAAGTAGACAAGTCAGACCTTAAGGACCTGGGCAAAATCATGGCCTTGATCGAGGCCAGAGCAGAAAAATTCATAATATTTTGCGACGATCTTTCTTTTGAAGAGGGTGAGGCCAGCTACAAAGCCTTGAAATCGGCCTTGGATGGGTCGGTCGCCGCGCCGGGCGATAACGTACTGATTTATGCCACCTCCAACCGGCGCCATTTAATGCCCGAGTATATGCACGAAAACCTGCAGGCCCAGCACCAGGCTGACGGCGAAATCCATCCGGGCGAGAGCGTAGAAGAGAAAATATCCTTATCCGAACGCTTCGGACTTTGGCTGTCGTTTTACCCGTTCAGCCAAAACGACTACCTGGATATTATCGAGCACTGGCTGCAAAAACACGGCTGCAAGCCCGAACAAATCAGTGCAGCACGCACTGAAGCCTTGCAGTGGGCCCTGCAACGGGGCTCACGCTCGGGCCGGGTGGCGCGCCAGTTTGCACGCGACTGGGCGGCTCGACATGCATAAGCAAAAGCCTTATATTCGCGTGGCCGCCGCTTTAATTCTGGATGGACGCGGACGTTTATTGCTAGGGCAACGCCCGGAAGGCAAGGCCTGGCCGGGCTGGTGGGAATTGCCGGGCGGCAAGATCGAAGCTGGTGAAAGCATAGAACAGGCCCTGGTGCGCGAGCTGGATGAGGAGCTTGGTATTCAGGCTACCACGGTCTATCCATGGGTGGTTTATGTACATGAATACCCCAAAAAAACGGTAGAGCTGGCTTTTTGTCAGGTTACGCAGTGGGCTGGTGAGCCCTATGGGCGCGAATCACAGGCGATCGACTGGGTCTACCCCGCACAAATCCGGCTAGACCAGTCGGATCACCCCATCGGGCCGGGCGGCGCATCATTATTGCCCGCGGCCATGCCCGCGCTACGCTGGCTACAGCTGCCACAAACCTACCGCATCAGCAATATAAGCAGCCCTGAAAACTTGCAGCGCTGGCTCAAAAGCCTGCGTCTTGAACTCGCCCAGGGGCTGAAGCTGGTACAGTTTCGTGAGCCCCACTGGCAGGGTGATGAGTCCGATCTGAAACTGGCTCTGGACAAGACACTGGAGCTATGCCGGCGCAAAAAGGCCCGTTGTCTGATTAATAGTTGTCATGACTACGATTGGTGGCGCCACGCCGATGGCGTACATTTACGCGCCCAGGACGCTAACCGCGTATTACAGCAGGACATACGTCCACCCGGCTGGCTTGGGGTATCGGCGCATAACGCTCAGGAAATAGCCATCGCCAGCCAGTTGCAGGCCGATTTCATTACTTTGGGCCATGTTTTGCCCAGCGCAAGCCATCCGGTAGAGCCACCTTTGGACTGGCCACGCTTCAAAGAGTTGGCGCTACAGGCAGGCCGGCCCGTTTTTGCCATTGGCGGCCAATCCCTGAAAACACTCGAAACAGCCAGGCTTAACGGTGCGCACGGCATTGCTGCAATCAGCGGCGGCCTAACCGCCCTGGGCGGTAATTAGCAAAACTGCGGCGGACAGGCGCTGCTGCTGCACGTCTATCACCGTTTGCCGGGCGTTTAAGGCATTGGTCTGGGCCTGCACCACGTTAAGGTAATCAAGCATACCTGCGCGGTACTGATTGCTAACCAGGCGTAAAGACTCATTGGCCGCAACTTCTGCCTTATCCCTAGCATCTTGCTCGGCCACCAGAGCGTCGGCCTGCACCAACGCGTCCTCAACCTCGCGTATAGCCTCCAACACGGTTTTACGGTAGCTGGCCGCAAGTACATCATAATTGGCGCGGGCCGAGTCAAGCGCTGCGCTCCGCGCGCCACCATCAAAAATACTCAGCGCCAGTGCCGGCCCCAGGCTCCAAAAGCGTGCTGGCGCGCTCAGCCAGTCGGCCAGTTCACTAGCCCTGTAACCGGTCTGGGCGCTCAGATTAAGCTCCGGAAACCAGGCTGCTTGCGCCACACCGATACGCGCGTTGGCTTCGGCCAGACGCCGCTCGGCTGCGGCAATATCAGGACGGCGTACCAATAGCGTAGATGGCACAGCTACAGGAACAGCCGGCACCTGGGCCAGCCCTGCGGCTGGCGGCAGCTCGTAAGCACCCGGACTGGTACCCAGTAGCACCATGATTGCGTGCTGTTGCTGCTTGGCCTGCCAGCGGTTACGTATACCCTGCGCCTTGGCTTGTTCCAGCTGGCTGGTGGCCGCCGCCACGTCGGCCGGTGACACCATTCCAGCGGCAAATTGATTCCGGGTTAATTGCAAGGCGTGTTCATACTCGCGCACGGTGCGTTCGAGCAAATCCTGTTGTAGCAAGCTAGCCTGCAAACCAAACCAGGCCTGGGCGAGCGTTGACTGCAAGCTCAGTTTAAGCCCCGCCAGATCAGCGGCACTGGCGTCCTTGCTGGCCTGGGAGGCCTCGATAGAACGGCGCACCCGGCCCCACAGGTCGATCTCCCAATTGGTGCTTAAACCAGCCGCATAACTATTCGAGGGATTGCCGGCCGTGCTCGGGCCCTGCGCCGAGCGCGTCAGTGAAGTATCGGCGCCCAGGCTCGGGAACAGCCCGGAGCGGCTCGACTCCAGCTCCGCCACTGCTATGCGGTAACGCGCCTCGGCCTCAAGCAGATCGAGATTGGCCAGCAGCATGCGTGCCATCAGCTGCTCTAGCCCAGGGTCATTGAACACCAGCCACCATTGGCCAGCTGGATCAGGGCTGAGACTGTCAGCAGCCAGCCAATGGCCGGCCGGCGCGTTGGCATAATCGGCTTGCAGCTGCATGTCCGGGCGCTGATAATCGGGGCCGACAGCGCAAGCCGATAAGGCCACCAAGCATATCAGGCAGCTGAACAGCCGGCCAGTTATTGACAGCCTAGACATAAGCATCACCAACAGTAGTTACCGCCGTCCCAGACTTGGGCCTGCGCAGGCGGTCAAGCGCCAGATACACTACTGGGGTAGTGTAAAGGGTCAGGATCTGGCTAATCAGCAGGCCACCAAAAATGGTCAAACCCAGCGGCTGGCGCATTTCCACGCCCGCACCAGTGGCCCATATCAATGGCAAAGCGCCGAGCATGGCTGACAGCGTAGTCATGAGAATCGGCCGCAGACGCGCCAGGCAGGCTTGATAAATAGCCTCTTGTGAGTCTAGCCCATGCTGGCGTTGCGCCAATAATGCAAAGTCAACCATCATGATGGCATTCTTTTTAACTATACCAATCAACAAAAACACGCCAATCATGGCAATCAGGGAAAACTCCATACCATTTAGCATAAGCGCCAACAAAGCCCCAATCCCGGCCGATGGCAGCGTGGATAAAATTGTCAGCGGATGAATCGTACTTTCATACAGTATGCCCAATACCAGATACATGGCAACCAGGGCGGCCAATAGCATCCATGGTTGCTGGGCCACGGCATTGCGCATCATGCCCGAGCTGTCGTCCAGGCCCGCCTGCAATTCGTTGCTTGGCAAGCCTAGGCGCGCCACGGCCTGATCGATTGCCGTAAGCGCCTGATCGAGTGACACCCCGGCTGCCAGACCAAATGAGACCGAATCGGCCGCCATCAAGCCCTGGTGGTTGACGCTTTGGGGCGCCGCCGCCTCACTGATAGAGGTAAAGGCCGTCAGTGGCACCAGCTCGCCGGTGGTATTTACCAGTTGCAGGTTTTGCAAAGAATGCAAATCCCGAGCATATTGCGGCTGCACCGCCATCACCACGTAATACTGGTTCAGGCTGCGGTAAATAACCGCCACCTGACGCTGGCTAAACGCGTTGTTCAAAACAGCCGTCAGATCGGCCATCTCGATACCCAGGCTGCGGGCCCGGTCACGGTCGACTACCAGTTCTAAGCGGCGACCGCGTTCGTCGAGCTCCGAGTCAACGTCTACCAACTCGGGCAAGGCCGCCAGGCTGGTTCTCAGGCGCGGCATCCATTGGTTCAAAAGTTCCAGGTCACTGCCTAAAAGCATGTAGGAGTAAGAGCCCGAGCGTGAGGAATTACCGACAAAAATATCTTGCTGTGGCACCATGAACATACGTACTCCGGGCGTGTGCTCAAAGTTTGGACGCAGGCGGTTAACTACCGCGCTGGCGCTGGCACTACGCTCGCTGATGGGCTTTAACTGCACCTGCACAAAGCTTGAGTTACTGCCACCCCGACCACCCGCGTAGGCAGTCACGGTATCTACCGCCGGGTCTTGCAGCAAGACGTTACGAAAGCGCTCCAGCAGCTTTTGCGTCTGGGCAAAAGAAGTGCCCGTATCCACTCTGAAAAATCCCATTAACTGGCCCGTATCCTGTTGCGGAAAAAAGCCCTTGGGGATACTGACGTACATATAAACGTTAAGCCCAATGGTAATAAAAAACAGCGTCAAGACCAGCTTGCTGTGATTTAGTGACCAGCGCAGAGTGCGGGCGTAAAAATTTTCACCGGCCCGGCCCAGCCGGCCCAAGGCGGTGAATACCAGCGCCCCAAACCGGCCGCACAACGACATGCCCGGTTTTATGGCCGGCTTTTGTGTCGGTGCTTGCAGCAGGCGCGCTGCCATCACCGGAGTCAGGCTCAGCGAGACGATTAAAGACACCCCTATGGCTACCGATAAGGTTACCGCGAACTCCCTGAACAAACGACCCACCAGGCCACCCACCAGCCACAAAGGTATGAATACCGCAATCAACGACACGCTCATGGCCAACACGGTAAAACCAACTTCGCTTACCCCGCGTAACGCAGCGCGCGCTGGCTTGACGCCACGCTCTATGTGGCGCATGATATTTTCCAGCACTACTATGGCGTCGTCCACTACAAAGCCGGTAGCCACGATTAGCGCCATCAGGGATATAGTATTAAGCGTAAAATCAAACCACCACATCAGGCTAAACGTGCTTAGCAAGGACACTGGAATAGCCACTGCCGGTATTAATGCGGCGCGCCAGTTGCCCAAAAACGCCAGCACCACGGCAACCACCAGAATCACAGCCAGCACCAGCGTCAGCTCGGCTTCGTACAAAGAGGCGCGTATGCTCGGCGTACGGTCTTGCGCTATGGTCAGGCGCACCGCTGCCGGCAACAGCTCCTGAAATTCGGGTAAAAGCGCACGTATGGAATCAACCGTATCAATAATATTGGCATCGGCCTGGCGCCTGATGATTAACAATACCGCCTGGCGCTCGTTAAAGTAGCCGATCTGGTTGAGGTCTTCGATGGAGTCTTCGATCACGGCAACATCGGCCAGGCGTACCGCCTGGCCAGCGCGCCAGTCAAGTATCAGGTCGCGATAATCAGCGGCCTTGCCCAGCTGGTTGGCGGTACGTACTTGCCACTGCAAGGCACCCTGTTCGATCAAGCCACCGGGCTGCTGCGAGTTGACGTCTTGCAAAACCGTGCGCACACGCTCTAGCGTTATGCCCATAGACTCAAGCGCACGCGGGTTAATCAGCACCCGGACAGCCGGCAGGGAACTGCCGCCCACACTCACCTGACCAACGCCATTTACCTGGGCAATTTTTTGCGCCAGCACCGTGCTCGCTAAATCATACAACTCACCCTGGTCTACGCTCTCCGAGGTCAATGCCAAGGTGATAATGGGCGAGGAAGAAGAGTCAACCTTGCGGTAGGTGGGGCTGCTGCGCATCCCCGATGGCAACAATGGTCGGGCAGCGTTGATGGCAGCCTGCACGTCACGGGCGGCGCTATTGATATTGCGCCCCAGATCAAACATCAAACGTATGCTGGTTTGCCCTTCACTGCTGCGCGAGCTCATGCTGCTCACGCCCGAGATGGCCCCCAAGGATTGCTCCAGGGGCATAGCCACGCTACTGGCCATGGTCTCGGGGCTGGCGCCGGGTAATGCGGCAGACACCGAAATCATGGGGAAATCCACCTGGGGCAAGGGCGCTACTGGCAAAAACCGTAGGGCCAGCACGCCGGCCAGCACCATCGCCAAAGTTAGCAGATAAGTGCCGATTGGTCGCCGCAAAAACCAGGCAAACAGGCTCATAACGCCTCCGTACGCGCCGACCCCAGACGATCAAACAGGAGGTAAATTACTGGTGTGGTAAACAGGGTCAGTACCTGACTAAACAGCAGGCCGCCAACCATGGCCAAGCCTAGCGGCTGGCGTAATTCGGCCCCCGAACCGCTGGCCAGCATAAGGGGCAAGGCACTGAAAAAGGCTGCCAGCGTAGTCATTAATATGGGCCTGAAACGTAGCAGAGCGGCCTCGTGGATGGCCTCACGGGCATTTAAATGTCTGGTGCGCTGGGCCTCCAGGGCAAAATCTATCATCAAGATGGCATTTTTTTTGACTATGCCAATCAACAGTATTATGCCTATGACACCTATCATATCCAGACCGGCCCCGGCCAGCCACAAAGCCGCCAAAGCACCAATAGCCGCCGATGGCAAGGTGGACAAAATGGTTATGGGGTGTATCAGGCTCTCGTAGAGTACCCCCAGAACTATATACATGGTAACTACCGCTGCCAGCAGCAGCCACAAGGTGCTCGATAAAGACGCCTGAAATGCCCGTGCGGCCCCCTGGTACTGCAATTCTATATAGGCTGGTACCGCCAAATCCGTGCGCACCTGTTCTATGGCCAAAACCGCAGCCGACAAGGCCGCGTCATTGTGCAAGTCAAAGGATATGGTCACCGCAGGAAACTGGTCCAGGCGCTGATCCGCCAGAACCGTTAAGCCAGGCTGCAAACGCGCCACACTGCCTAGGGGAGTGGGTACGCCAGCACTGGTATTTACATATATCTGCTCCAGTGCTTTTGCGCCGCTGTCAAGCTCTTGCCGGGGAGCTTCCAGCACCACCCGGTATTGCGCCGATTGGGTGTATATGGTTGAAATCAGGCGTTGGCCAAAGGCGTCATAAATGGCGTCATCGACGGCCGCCTGACTAATCCCCAGCCGGGCCATGGTATCCCGATCCACCTCCAGTGCCAACTCCAGCCCCTGGTCCTGTAAATCACTGCTTACGTTGGCGATAATATCCAACTGCTGCAAGGCGTCAACTATCTTGGGTGTCCATTCCTTTAACGCCTGCTCATCTGGACTGGCCAGCGTCATCTGGTAGGTGGCACGACTGATTTTGTCTTCAACAGAGAGCTCTTGACTGGCTTGCAACCAGGCTTGCAAGCCACTAACCGAGTCTAGTTGCTGTTGCAATTCGCTGATTATCTCCGCAACGCGGCGTTTGCGCGTATCCAGCGGCTTCAGTACCACCTGCATGCGGCCCGTGTTCATGGTGGGATTATCGGCGTCAATGCCCACAAAGCTGGCCACCGCGGCAACGTCCGCAGAGGCGCTGATTTTATCCGCAGCCTCACGCTGCAGGCTGCTCATAAGGCTAAAAGACGCCGTTTGTGGCCCTTGGGTAATAACCTGCACCAAACCGGTATCCTGCTGCGGAAAAAAGCCCTTGGGTATGCCAACATAAAGGCCGGCGGTCAGAAACAGGCTGGCCACGGCTACCCACAAGGTAAGCCGCTGGTGCTCCAGCACCCAGGTCAGGGCCTGATCATAAATGGCTATCAAATGCCTTATTCCAGTGGCCATAAGCTCGCTTAGACGGCCATGGTGCTGCTCGGACTCAGGGCGTAGCATACGCGCGCACATCATCGGCGTCAGGCTCAAAGAAATCAACAGCGACAGTAATATAGCCACCGCCAGGGTAATGGCGAACTCGCTGAATAAGCGCCCCACTACGTCGGCCATAAATAGCAGGGGGATTAAAACGGCAATCAGCGACAGGGTCAGCGACACCAACGTAAAGCCGATTTGTTTGGCGCCCTTCAGGGCCGCCTGCATGGCCGAATCACCTTGCTCGATATGGCGGGCGATATTCTCTATCATGACGATAGCATCATCGACTACGAACCCGGTGGCGATGGTAAGGGCCATCAGGCTGAGATTATTTATGCTAAAGCCCAGCAAAAGCATAATTACAAACGTCCCAACCAACGATAATGGCACCACCACACCGGGTATTAAAGTGGCCCGCCAGGTGCGTAAAAAGACGTAGGTAACCAGTATCACCAAGGCGATTGCCAGCAACATCTCTAGTTGCACGTGCTTGACCGAATCCCTGATCGTATTGGTTCGATCGGCAGCGACCACGATATCCACGCCAGCGGGCAGGCTTTGCTGCAAACCCGGCAAGAGCTGAATTACCTTGTCGGCTACTTCTATGACATTGGCTCCAGGCTGGCGCTGGATATTAAGCAAAATAGCCGGTACGCCGTTAAACCAGGCCGCCTGATCAAGGTTTTCGGCCGCGCGCCTGATTTTGGCAACCGCCCCCAGCCGCAAGGCGGCGCCATCTTCATAACTGAGGATCAGGTCCTGGTATTCTTGCACCCCTTGCAATTGGTCGTTAACGCTAATCGTCATGGAGCGATCGGGCCCATCCAGGCTACCCTTGGGCTGATTTACATTGGCCTGGCTGATAACCCGGCGCACGTCGGCCATGGTCAGGCCATGGGCGGCTAATGCAACCGGGTCGGCCTGTACCCGCAGCGCGGGCCGCTGCCCACCAGCTACGCTTACCAAACCCACACCGCTGATTTGTGCCAGCTTTTGCGCAACCCTGATTTCCAACAAATCACGCACCTCATCCAGGGGCAAGTCAGGTGAGGTAACCGCCAGACTTATTACCGGCGCATCCGCGGGATTAACCTTGTTGTACACCGGCGGTGCAGGCAAGTCGCTGGGCAGTAAATTATTAGCGGCATTAATGGCTGCCTGCACCTCCTGCTCGGCCACATCCAGGGGCAAGCCGAGCTCAAAGCGCAGGCTGATACTCGAAGCACCGCCCGAACTGGTGGATAGCATTTGCTCCAGACCAGCCATTTGGCCAAATTGGCGCTCTAGCGGGGCCGTAACACGAGCGGTCATAACTCCCGGACCAGCACCGGGGTACGTGGTGTTGACCTGAATGGTGGGAAAATCCACCTGGGGCAAGGCCGCTACCGGCAACAGGCCCCAGGCCAATATACCCGCCAGGGCCAAAGCCAGCATGGCCAGGCTGGTGGCGATGGGACGCAGTATAAAAGGACGCGACAGGCTCACCGACGTACTATCTCTACCAAACTGTCCGAACGCAGACGGTCGGCGCCTTCGATTACCACCTGATCACCAGCCTCCAGGCCCGACTCTATGATTACCATGCTACCGTCATCGACCCCGGTAGTTACCGGAACCACACTGACCTTATTGGCCTGTCCCAGCCGGTACACGTACTGTCCTGCGGTACCGCGCTGCACAGCCCGCAAAGGCACCAGCACGCCGTCTTGTACGCCCAGACGTAAACGTACGCGCACGAACTGGTTGGGAAACAGGGCCTCATCCTGGTTAGCAAAGCCAGCTTTTAAGCGCACCGTCCCGGTGGCGCTATCGACCTGGTTGTCTATCGCGCGCAAGCTACCCTGCGCCAAAACATTTTTGGGGTTATCGCTGAATAGATAAACCGGCAGCTCTGGCTGCGCCTGCCGGGCTTGCAGCAACTCGTGCAACTGGCCTTGCGGTATGGCAAAAACTACGTCTATAGGATCGCTTTGGGTAAGCACCACCAGGCCATCGGCGTCAGCAGCACGGATCAGATTGCCCACATCGACCTGGGCAAAACCCAGGGTGCCGGCGGCGGGCGCATGAATCTTGGTATAAGACAGCTCAAGCCTGGCGTCCTCTACGGCAGCCTGATCACTGCGCGCCTGCCCCTGCAGCTCCAGCACCTTGGCGCGTGCGGTTTCCAGCTGCTGGCTGGCGATGGAATCCTGGCGAAAAAGACGCTCATAGCGCGCCAGATCGGCCTGGGCTATTTGCAACTGCGCGGCCCGGCTGGTTTGCTGGCCAAGCGCCTGCTCCAGCTTAATAGCGTAGGGCTCGGGGTCGATCTGGGCTAATAAATCGCCCTGGTTGACCTTTTGCCCGTCCTGAAAATAAAGCTGCAGCAATGGCCCGTCAACACGCGCCCGCACATTGACCGTGGTAACGGGCGTAACCGTACCCAAGGCCTGTATAACACGATCGAGCTGGCCGGTTTCGGCCCGTGCCACCCCGACGGGAATAGCCATGCCAGACATACCGAAGCCAGCCCGTTTGGCGGGGCCGTCGGGGGTATAAAAAAAATACCACCCCAGCGCTGCCAATAGCAGCAGCAACAATATATAAATCAATGCTTTTTTGTAGCGACCTGACGGTCTGGTCGAACTAGCCGCCATATCTATCAAATATTGCAACGGGCCAGACGAAAATCCACTTCACAGCCAGCCGGCTGCGATTTAAGGTTTTCATCCTGGTGATTGAAGCGCACCCAGATTACGTATTTATTAGCACTTATTTCTGGAAATACGGACAAATCCCCATGCACCCAGACCCTGAGCATCTGAAAAATCTTGCCACCTAGCATTTCCTGATAAGACCCTTGCCGTGCGGTTAGCTCACAGGCATCACCGGCATCGCGCAATAACTGCAGAATCAGGGTTACGCAGCGGCACAAGGGCATCAACGGCGCAATCCACTCTTGTATATTGGCTGCGCGTGCCTGCAAAGAGCGCATTTGCCAGGTGTGGTAACTAGGCATATCCACCGCCGACGAGCCACCTGGAACGGTAATACGCCCACGCAGGCTACTAAGCCATTCATTTTCGCGCAAAGACTGGCCTAAACGGCCAACCCCTGCCAGAGAGGCCGAAGCCGACTGGATTTCTTGTAATAGCTCATCCAGGGTATTAGCGTCCACCCCAGGGTGATCGCGCAGGGCTGCCAAGGACGACCTGTGCTTGTCCATGTCTTGCAAAACAGCGGTACGTATATCAGCCCGTTCGCACACGTCCAGCAGGTCAAACAGGGTTGCCAGCGCTATTTGATGACAACGGTGATCTTCGCCCTTGGCGAAGAAAAATATCCGATCGAAAAGATATTCCACCCTTAGCAGGGTGCGTATGCGTTCGTTGCAGGGATACTCGTATAGAATCACGCGCCTAATGCCATTGGTTAAAAGTTAGGTTTGCCGCACGCCCGCTGCCAGCTTACACCATAAGTCGTGCTTTTGCCGAGTTCGTAAACGTAGCCTGGCCAAACTGGTAGCACCGTCATTGAGAATAATATCATCTGCATGCTCCAGGCGCTTTTGACGTGTAGCCTGAGCTGACATGATACGCTCTATAACCGCGCGCGTCAGCCCACTGCGTTGCTGTACGCGCTGAATCTGAGTTTGCTCATCGCTGTCGACGACACAAATACGGTCCAGGTATTTACGCCAGTTGCCCGATTCTATTAGCAACGGTACCACATAGACCAGATACAAACCGCTGGCCTGGCTGGCCAGCTCACGCACCCGCTGGCGTATCAAAGGATGCATGATGGCCTCCAGGCGTTTGCGCGCCTGTGGCTGCGAAAAAACCAGCTCGCGCATCCAGGCTCTATCAAGTGCCCCCTCCTGGGTTAGCGCCAAGGCGCCAAATTCCTGTGCCAGGGCCAGGGAGCCAGCGGCCTGTGGCGCAGTTAACTCATGCGCGATGACGTCCGTATCAATAACCTCGGCGCCCCACAGCTCAAGCCATGCGGCAACCTGGGATTTACCAGAACCTATGCCCCCGGTTAAACCTACGGCAAACATCTAAATCTCAAACATTGATAAATCATACACATTAGTATATTCGAATAAATATAGTAGTACGGCTAAAGCGATGCAAGGTCCAAACGCGTACGGCCGACTATATCCATGCCTGCTGAACAGACACCAAGCCAAACCAAGCAACGCTGCCAGCCACAAAATACGCAATCCGGACAACAGGCCAAACCAGGCCGCCAAGGCCGTCATAAGCTTGACGTCACCGCCGCCAAAACCGGGTTTATGGCGCCAGCATGTATAGGCCAGATTAGCCCCTGATAACAGCAGATACATTAACCCGGCGGCTTGCAGCGCGGGCCAGAAGCCGGCCGGCGTACAGACGCAGCCAATTAACAGCAACGGCCACGTCAATGCATCTGGCAGTAACCTGCAAGCACCATCTATACAGGCCAATATAACCAGAATCAGGCTAAGTAGCGCAAGCGCCAAGCCATAAGTACCAAATAATCTTATCCAGAACGCCGCCAGTATAAGCATAACAATAGCCAGCACAAGGTCTCTGGGTAGTTGCGTACCGTTGGCCCTTGCCATTAACACGGCGCGCATCAAGATAGCGGCATTGGCGCGCGCACCGCTTTGAATCTGGCCGCTATACGCCTGCGCCCAGGGAATAACGTGCAAGCCCAGATAGCCATACAGCAAACCCGCCAGAGCCAATAAAAGCATTACTACAGAACGCCAAAGCTGATCCGGTAACTGCATCAACAACACCTCTAACATCGCCAAAACCCGTGTAAATGCGTAGAATGGCTGTTTTTACCGCCAGAGATAAAAACACCATGCACAGCCTCTTCAAGCCCGCCCTGAGCAAAACTACAATAATCTTGTTGCTTGGCCTGTTGGCAGCCTGTGCCGAACAAAGCCAGCCGGGTTATTACGATCCCCCCAGGGGCAGCACCGCCACCGACGCCCACCAGCGCGCCGAAGGCCGCAAAACTGCGGGAACACCAGGACAGCTACAAATCGGCCTGGGCCAGCAACAAGGCAATAAAAAGCGCCCCGCTACTGCCCAAAACGAGCCACAGGCTAGCGCCCAGGCCCTGGCAATGCGCAGCTTGCCGGCCGAGCTCAGCGACACCCGCAGCTATCTGGGCACCATACCCTGCGCCGCCGGCCAGGACTGCCAGGCCATGCGCCTGAGCCTGACCCTGGCGCCAGATGGCCAGTGGCGCTCCAGAAATACCCCTTTGGATGGCACCGGCTCGGTCCAGACCTATATGGGCTGCTGGTACCTCAGTGGCACCAAACCAACCACCTTGGTGTTACAGGTGGGTGACAATGCCTTGTTAAGCCTGAAATTTATCGCCACCAACGTAATACAAATCAATTGGGCTGGCGGCCAGCAGTCCCTGATGGACGCACGCCTGACTCGCCAGGCAGACATAGACCCGATCGCTGAAATTACGCCAGGCACACCCTTGAATTGCCGCAACCCTGGATAAACCTCTGGCTTATAAGCAAAAAAATACCCCTTTAAGCAGGGGTATTTTTACACGCAGCTACAGGTGACGAAACCCTAGCCGTGACAAATAAATTCCAGGTTGTCTATCAAGCGGGTAGTACCCAGACGCGCGGCTGCCAAAACTACCAACGGCTCGCAAGCCTGGACCTGCTCGGTATCGGGCACCTGCAAATCGCTTTGGCGGCGCACCGATACATAGTCCGGCTGCCAGCCACGCTGGCGCAAGGCCTGCATGTACTCGCCTTCGAGGGCTGCTATGTCGGTAGCGGTGGCGGCACTGAGCCGGTCGCGCACTTGCTGCAACATTGCATATAAATACGGGGCTTCAGCACGTTCTTCTGATGTTAAGTAGCGGTTGCGCGAAGATAATGCCAGGCCATCGGCATCACGCACGGTTTCGTGTGCGATTATTTCCACCGGCAATTGAAACTGCCGGCACATGGCGCGCACTACCATCAACTGTTGATAATCCTTTTTGCCAAAAATTGCCACGCGCGGCTGCACGCAGGAAAACAGCTTGAGCACGACGGTGCTGACACCGACAAAAAAATCGGGCCTGAACTCGCCTTCGAGTATTTTGCCCAGCGCTGCGCTGGGCTGAATCCGAAAATTTTGTGGCTCTGGATACAGCTCTTGTTCGTCGGGTGCAAACAGAACGTACACGTCGCGCTCGGATTCGAGCTTTTTGATGTCTGCTTGCAGCGTGCGCGGGTAACGCTCAAAATCTTCGTTGGGGCCAAACTGCAAGCGATTGACGAATATGCTGGCCACCACCGGGTCGCCATGCTGGCGTGCCAGGCGCATCAAAGACAGGTGCGCGGCATGCAGATTACCCATGGTCGGCACAAAAGCCACGCGCAATTGCCCACGCAGCTGATCGCGCAGTTCCTCGACGGAGTTAACGACTTTCAAACTGACCCCCTTAAACGTATATATATGGGCGCATACGGTACTGCCTGGGTAATATCCAGCAAAGCTTCGCGCACCAGCTCAAGCAAAGCCAAAAAGTGTACTACCAAAACGGCGGCTGGTTCACCTTTTTGGATGCGCTCCATAAACAGGTCACTGAATTCCATAAAACGCTGGCCTGCCAAACGGCGCAGGATGTGGCTCATGTGGTCGCGCACCGAGAGCTGCTCACGCGTGATGCGGTGGCTGGCATTGAGCCTGGCGCGCTGCACAATAGCCTGCCATGCAGCCAGTAACTCCTGTGGATTTACCTCCGGCAAAGATACGTGCAACGGGATATTTTTTTCGGCCTGGGCGCTAAAAAAATCGCGTCCCAGGCGCGGCATATCTGCCAGTTTTTGGGCCCCGAGCTTGATGCGCTCGTACTCCAGCAAACGCTTGACCAGCAACGCCCGCGGGTCCTCTGCGGGCTCGTCGGGCGCGCTTTTACGCACAGGCAGCAACATGCGCGATTTTATTTCTATCAGCAAAGCCGCCATCAGCAGGTACTCGCCGGCGAGCTCCAGGTTGTAGCGCCGTACCTGCTCGACATAGGCCAGGTATTGCTCGGTAACCTCGGCCATGGGAATATCAAAAATATTGAAGTTTTGCTTGCGGATCAAATAAAGCAAAAGGTCCAGCGGCCCCTCGAAGGCTTCGAGAAAAACCTCCAAAGCATCTGGTGGTATATACAAATCCTGCGGGATGCTGAACAGAGGTTCGCCGTACAGACGCGCCAGGGCTACGTTATCGACGACATCGGGCGTAGTATCGACAGCTGGCGCCAGCAAGGCGTCCATAGCTGCGGCTGGCGGGCGCGACATCGCCTGACTTAAGCGTCCTGGTAATACACGTAGGGGGCTTGCGCCACCTTGGCGCTGCGAAAGCCCTCTTGTTGCTCAGCGTCCAGGTTGACATCCCATAAAAGGTCACGCCCGGCCCGCTGCAGGGCTTCGGTAGCGGGCTTTTCCTGCTTGTATTGCTTGATAAACCTGGTGATATCTGATTCAAAATTCTTGGCCATAGCCTACCGCCTGTGCGAATGCTTAATGCGCATAAGTGTACTGCACTTACCAGCAAAACACATGCTAACGCAACAAGCTCGCCAGGCTAAGCAGCACGTCGTCGCGGCTGCGCCCGCTACGCTGGACGTAATCATCTACCTGGTCAGCACCAATATTACCGACGTTAAAATACTGCGCCTGCGGATGGCTGAAGTAAAAGCCGCTCACGCTGGAAGCCGGCATCATAGCGTAACCCTCGGTTAACTGCATGCCAATTTCGGCACAATCGAGCACCCTGAACATTTCTTTTTTGACCACGTGTTCGGGACAGGCCGGATAGCCTGGCGCTGGCCGTATACCCTGATATTTTTCGGCAATAATTGCTTCGTAGCTAAGCTCTTCATCGCTGGCATAGCCCCAGAGATCACGCCTGACCCGCGCGTGCAAGGTTTCGGCAAAGCCCTCGGCCAGGCGGTCGGCCAAAGCCTTGAGCATGATTACCGAGTAATCATCGCCTTGCTGCTGAAACTGCTGCTCATATTTTTCGATGCCCAACCCACCGGTTACGGCAAACATGCCAATATAGTCTTTGACGCCGCTGTCTTTGGGCGCAATAAAGTCCGCCAGGCTTTTGTTATCCACCCCGGCGCGCTTGGCGGTTTGCTGACGCACGCCCCGCCAGGTGAGCAATACTTCGCTACGGCTGTCGTCGCTATAGATCTCTATATCGTCATCATTGACGCTATTGGCTGGGTAAAACGCCACTATGCCGCTGGCGGTTAACCAGCGCCCCTGAACTATGCGCTCAAGCATGGCCTGGCCATCGGCAAATAGCTTGCGGGCCTGCTCACCCACCACCTTATCATCCAGAATCGCTGGGTACTGCGCCATCAGGCCCCAGGATTGAAAAAACGGCGTCCAATCCAGAAACTGCAAAATTGCGTGTAAATCATAGTGCTTGAATACCCGGCGGCCTATAAATTTGGGCCGTGGTGGCGTGTAATTGGCCCAGTCAATAACCGGCTTGGCCGCGCGCGCCTCGGCCAGGCTTAACATGGGGTTGGTCTTACGCTTGGCGTGTCGTTCGCGCACCAGCTCATATTCGCTGGCCAATTCTTTAAGGTAGACGTCCTTTTTCTCGGACATAAGGCTGGTAGCAACTCCGACCGAACGGCTGGCGTCGGGCACGTATATTACTGGCCCGCTATAGTTGGGGGCTATCTTGACAGCGGTATGCACCCTGCTGGTGGTGGCACCGCCAACCAGCAACGGCGTATTGCGACTGACGAAGTAGTCGTCACGTTGCATCTCGGCGGCCACAAAGGACATTTCTTCCAGGCTGGGGGTAATCAGGCCAGATAAGCCCACCATATCGGCCCCGACCTCCTTGGCTTTGGCAAGAATCTTGGCGCTGGGCACCATGACCCCCATGTTTATCACTTCGAAGTTATTGCACTGCAAAACAACCGTGACGATGTTTTTACCTATATCGTGCACGTCACCCTTAACCGTGGCGATCACCACCTTGCCCTTGGAGCTTATATCAGCCCCGGCATCAGCCAGCTGACGTTTTTCCTCTTCGATAAACGGTAACAGATGCGCCACCGCCTGCTTCATTACGCGCGCGGATTTGACCACCTGGGGCAAAAACATTTTGCCCGAACCAAACAGGTCGCCCACCACGTTCATACCGTCCATCAACGGGCCCTCAATCACCTCAATCGGGCGGCCACCCTGGGCGGCAATTTCCTGGCGCACCTCTTCGGTGTCCTCGACTATAAAAGTAGTGATGCCGTGCACCAGCGAGTGGGTCAAGCGCTCGCGCACCGGGTTGGTACGCCAGCTCAGGTCTTCTTCCTTCTTGCTGACGCTACCCTTAATGGTTTCGGCCAGCTCCACCAAACGCTCGGTGGGGGTGCGCTCATCGTCGGGCCCGGCCTGGCCAAGGGGAGGCTGACGGTTAAGCACCACGTCTTCGATTAAATCGCGGGTTTTAGGCTCAATATCCGCGTACACACCTAACTGCCCGGCGTTGACTATGCCCATGGACAGACCATTTTTTATGGCATGGTACAAAAACACCGCGTGAATCGCCTCACGCATGGCCTCATTGCCACGAAACGAAAAGCTGACATTGGAGACCCCGCCCGAGAGGCGCGCATGCGGCAGGTTATTGCTAATCCAGGCGCAGGCTTCAATAAAATCCAGGCCGTAGCGGTCATGCTCCTCGATACCGGTAGCTATGGCAAAGACGTTGGGGTCAAAAATAATATCCTCGGGCGGAAAACCCACCTCGTTGACCAGTATGTCGTAAGCACGGCTACAAATGTCTATACGCCTTTGCAGGTTATCGGCCTGACCATCGGTGTCAAAAGCCATAACCACTACCGCCGCACCATATTTGCGACACAAGCGCGCGTGTTCGATAAACTCCTGCTCGCCCTCTTTCATGGAAATAGAATTAACCACACATTTGCCCTGCACGCAGCGCAAGCCCGCCTCTATGACCTCCCATTTGGAGCTATCGATCATTACCGGTACGCGCGAAATATCCGGCTCGGAGGCCAGCAGGTTCAGAAACCTGGGCATGATGGCCAGGGCATCGAGCATGCCCTCATCCATGTTGATATCGATTATTTGCGCGCCATTTTCGACTTGCTGGCGCGCCACCGCCAGGGCCTCGTCGAATTTTTCTTCGCGGATCAGGCGCAAAAACATCTTGCTGCCGGTAACGTTGGTGCGCTCGCCCACGTTTATGAACAGGCTCTCTTTATCAAAATTCAATGGTTCCAGACCAGCAAGCCTGGTTTTAACCGCTATTTCAGGCGGTTGGCGCATAGGCAGGTCACGCACCTTGGCGACTATCTGCCGTATGTGTTCGGGCGTCGTACCACAGCAGCCACCCACCACGTTTACCAGACCGGCCTGGGCGAACTCCTGCAACAAGCCGGAGGTATCGGCCGGGGTTTCGTCAAAGCCGGTTTCGGCCATGGGGTTAGGCAAGCCGGCATTGGGGTACACGCTTACGTAAGTATCGCTGATCCTCGCCAGCTCGGCCAGATAAGGGCGCATTAACGCGGCCCCCAGGGCACAGTTCAGACCTATGGTTACCGGCCTGGCGTGGCGTACCGAATTGAAAAAGGCCTCGACGGTCTGACCCGACAGAATACGGCCCGAAGCATCCGTGACGGTACCGGACACCATTACCGGCAAACGCATATTACGTACTTCAAACACGCTTTCCAGAGCAAAAATTGCCGCCTTGGCATTCAAGGTATCAAAAATCGTCTCTATCAACAGTATGTCTACACCACCGTCGATCAAGCCGTTGATTTGCTCGGTATACGCGGCGCGCAGTTGCTCAAAGTTGATATTGCGCGCGCCCGGATCGTTGACGTCGGGCGACAAGGACGCGGTTTTAGGTTGTGGCCCCAAGGCACCAGCGACAAAACGCGGCCAATCAGGGCTGGAATATTCGTCGCAAGCTGCGCGCGCCAACTGCGCGGCGTGCAGATTCAACTCGTAGGCTATGCCCTCTAGGCCATAATCGGCCTGGGCCACGCTGGTAGCGCCAAAGGTGTTGGTTTCGATAACATCGGCACCGGCTTGCAGGTAATCACGGTGAATCTGGCTGATGATGTCGGGGCGTACCAAACACAGCAGCTCGTTATTGCCTTTCAAATCCTTGTCGTGCTGCGCAAACCTGGTGCCACGAAAATCCTCCTCACCCAGCTTATAGCTTTGAATCATGGTACCCATGGCGCCATCCAACACCACTATACGCTGCCCTAACAGGCGCACAAAATCCGCCCCGCGGCTGTAGGTTTTTATCGGGTATGGCAAGGCTGGGTAACTCACTGTTTCTTCCATGGTTTATTTGCTAAGAACTTAATTGTATCGTTTCGGGCAATCACGGGTGCTAAAATCCCTGCGTAATCTGGGTATTCGGTACGTATTTCGTACCCTACAAAACGGGAAACTAAGGCTTATTCATTCTGCCAGATAGTGCTGCCCCCGCAACGGTGCGCATACATGGGTATTACCCATGTTGCCAGCCCGATACCGGCCCTGATCTACACCTGCTAGCACCTGCCAGCCAAGCTGGCCGGTTTTTTCTATTGGTATGCGGGGACGCATGCCCTACAGGAAGTCACACATGCACAACCAAACTCATGGCCCGCGCCGGTCTGCGACCACTCTTGCACTCGTCTTGTGCGCTTTATCCCCCAGCACTATATACGCCCAGGATAGCAATCCGCCAACCCTTGACGAGATAGTGGTTACCGCTAGCCGTAATGCCGAGCCTTTGGCCACTGCCGTTGGTGATGTCAGCGTGATTGGACGCGCGCAATTACAAAACGCCAACGGCGAGAGCCTGGCTAAAATTCTTGGGCGCAGCCCTGGAATACAATTTATTGATAACGGCGGGCCACAAACCACTACCGGCTTGTTTATTCGCGGCGCAGCTCCAAGCCAATCCCTGATCATGATAAACGGCGTGCGCATAAATAGTGCCTTGACCGGATCCACGCTGTTTCCAGCCATAGATCCCAGCCAAATCGAACGTATAGAGGTTTTGCGCGGCAGCGCCAGCAGCCTGTACGGCTCGAACGCTATCGGCGGGGTGGTAAACATAATCACCCGCCATGATCTGGCCAGCGATCAGCCGTTCAATTTCTGGGCCAATGCCGGTTACGGCACTTATGAAACCGCTAAAACCAGCCTGGGAATGTACGGCGCCAGCCATGGCTGGGACTATAGCCTTGCGGGTAGCGCCAATAATAGCCACGGCTTTAACGTCGCGCGCAAGCATATGGCCGATGGCAGCGATAACTTCTCTTATCAAAAAGACCGCGATGGCTATCGCAGCCATTCCTGGAGCGGCGCTTTGGGTTATCGCTGGGGCGCTGGCCACCGTATCGGCGTACAGGCGTATAACGGCTACAACAAAGCCGATATAGATACCTGGAGTGGCGCCAGCAACGCCACCAACGTCTACCGCCAGCAAGCCTATAGCCTGAATTCCACCGACCAGATCACCAGTATCTGGCAAAGCGTACTGCAATGGGACTGGGCCAAGGACGCGGTGGCCAACCGTGAGGACAAAAGCAGCACTTTTACGGCCAGTATCCGGCAAAATCTGAGCTGGCAAAACAACCTGGATTTTTTGCCAGGACAGCGTATATCTTTGCTATTGGAGCACCAGAACGAACGCATTCAGTCCAGCTCCGAGTTTGACAAAAGCCAGCGCCAGATCAACACCGCCGGGCTGATTTATAAAGGCCAGTTTGGTGCCGTACGCACCCAGGCCAGCGTACGCAACGACAACTACACCGATTACGGCAACCAGGCCACCGCCAGCCTGGCGCTGGATTACGCCCTGGACGCCAACTGGGAAGTGGGCATAGCCGGCAATACGGGCTTTAGAATGCCAAGCTTTGCCGACCTCTACCAGCAACTACCCGACCCCTTTTACCCTTACGCCGGCAACCCGAACCTGCAACCGGAAAAATCCCGCAACGTCGAAGCCCATATCCGCTACGAGGACGATACCAAGGCGCTTGGGCTGACGGTGTACCAAAACCGCGTACGCAACCTGATTCTTTACGTCCCGGCACCGTTTATGCAAACCAGCACCATGCGCAACGTCAGTCGGGCCACCTTGCAGGGTTTGAGTCTGGATGGCATGTACCGTTTTGGCAATACCCGCATAAGCGCCAACCTCAACTTGCTCAACCCGCGTAACGATACCCCCCAAGATGCCGACCCGGCCAATTTCGTGCAGGCCGAAGGCAGCCAGTTACCACTGCGCGCGCGCCAGGTTTTAAACCTTGGCGTGGAGCATACAATCGCGGCCTGGACCCTCGGCGCCGAGTACCAGTACACCGGCAACCGCTACAACGACGCCGCCAACAAGGTGCGCCTGGGTGGCTATTCTCTGGTCAATCTTACGGCCGAATACCAGTTTAATAAGTCAATTGGTATGCAGCTGCGCTGGAATAATATTTTCGCCAAGGATTACACCATCGCCGATGGCTACAGCACGCCCGGCAGCAACGTTTTTGTAAACCTGTCATGGCGTATGTAAGGTCTTTTACCCTTATGCACAGCGTACTGCTACTGCGCAGGCGCTGGCTGGCCTGCGCGCTTTTACTGCTGTGCGTCAGCGCTGGCATGCCGCTGGGCGCGCCAGCCGCAGCGGCCAGTGCAGCAATCCCGGACCAGCCCAGAATTGTCACCCTGGCGCCCAGCACAACCGAGCTGGTATTTGCCGCAGGCGCTGGCAAATACATCGTGGGCACGGTCTTGAGCAGCGACTATCCGCCAGCGGCAAAAAGCATTCCCAGAGTGGGTGACGGCATCCAGTTCAGCGCGGAAACAATCATAGCCTTGCGCCCCAGCGTGGTCATAGGCTGGCAGACAACGCCCGCGACCCAGGCCCTGGCCGCCAAACTAAAACCGCTGGGGATACCAGTCACGTACAGCGCCCCCCAAAGCCTGGAACAAGTAGTAACCAGCGTTATTGATTTGGGCCAACGCTTTGGCACCCTCGCACACGCGCAAGCCGTGGCCAGCGACTTACAGAGGCGGCTACAGGCGCTAGAGCGCTACCACAACGCCAACGGCCAGCAAATCACGGTATTTTTACAAATCAGCCAGCAGCCCTTATACGCGCTTGGCAACGACCCTGTTATCAATGACCTGATCGAGCGCTGTGGCGGCAGCAATATTTATGCCAAGCAGGCCATCGCCGCGCCTCAGGTAAGCCTGGAGTCGGTACTAAGCATCCAGCCGGAATTGGTTATTATCGCCCCGGAAGACCCCCATGATCTGGCGGCAAGCCAAGCCTGGTGGGCGAGCTACGGCCTGCGCGCGGCCTTAAACCATAACTTCATAGCCATCAACCCTGACTTACTCTATCGACCAGGCCCACGCTTGCTGGCCGCCGCTGAAATCATTTGCCAAGGGCTGGCAAGTAGCGCCCGCCATTAAACATTAAAAAAACGCGGGTTGAAAATGCCGTGGCGCTATACTTACAGGGCTAATTTTCAAGGCAAAATCTGATGGAAAATACTGATACTTTAAAAATCGCTCAACACGTTTTCAACTCGCGCCTGCTGGTAGGCACCGGTAAATACCGCGATTTTACCCAAACCCGTCAGGCCATTGAGGCCAGTGGCGCTGAAATCGTCACGGTGGCAATCCGCCGCACCAATATAGGCCAGGACCCCAACGAGCCCAATTTACTGGATTTTTTAGCACCTGATAAATACACCATTTTGCCCAATACGGCTGGCTGCTATACGGCCATCGATGCCGTGCGCACGCTAGAGCTGGCGCGCGAACTGCTGGACGGCCAAAACCTGGTCAAACTGGAAGTGCTGGGCGATAGTCAAAACCTGTTCCCCAACATGCCAGAAACGCTGGCCGCTGCTAAAACCCTAGTAGCCGAAGGCTTTGAGGTAATGGTGTATTGCAGCGATGACCCCATACAATGTCGTATGCTCGAAGACATCGGCGTGGTCGCCATCATGCCCCTGGCTTCCCTGATTGGCTCCGGTATGGGTATTATCAACCCCTGGAATTTACGCTTGATTCTCGATCAGGCCCAGGTACCGGTTTTGGTCGACGCGGGAGTGGGCACAGCCTCGGATGCCGCCATCGCTATGGAGCTGGGCTGCGCTGCTGTTTTGATGAATACCGCCATAGCCGCGGCGCACCAGCCCGTGCTTATGGCCCAGGCCATGCGCCTGGCAGTACAGGCCGGTCGTCTGGCCTACCTGGCGGGGCGCATGCCGCGCAAGTATTACGACGCCGACCCTAGTTCACCCACAGAGGGCTTATTGCCATCAAAGCATAAGCAATAGGAAGTTTGCAGATGATCAAAAATATACTGTCCATAGCCGGGGTTGACCCTTCAGGTGGCGCGGGGGTATTGGCTGACGTCAAGACCATAAGCGCTCTCGGCGCCTACGGCATGGCGGTAGTGGCAGCATTGACCGCCCAAAACACCCAGGCCGTAACCCACATACAGCCAATAGCGCCAGATTTTATTGGCGCGCAAATCGACACCCTGTTTGCCGACGTGCGCGTTGACGCCGTCAAAATAGGCATGCTAGGCCAGGCCCAGGTTACCTACAAGGTTGCCGAGCGCCTGCAACACTGGCAGGCACCGCAACTGGTGCTGGACCCGGTAATGGTGGCTAAAAGCGGTGATCACCTGCTCGAACGCACAGCCATTGCCGCATTACGCGAGGCCCTGCTACCAATGGCGACGGTGATTACGCCCAACCTGCCCGAAGCCGGTGTATTGCTGGAACAAAGCCCGGTAGATAATCTCAAGGATATGCGCCGTGCGGCCGAGCGCCTACGCCGCCTGCTAGCCGACGATGGCCAGCGCTGGGTATTTTTAAAAGGCGGCCACCTGCCCGGCGACGATACCATCGACTTATTACACGACGGTGACAAGCTCATCGAACTGCCGGGCCAGCGTATCCACACACCCAACACCCATGGTACGGGCTGCACGCTGTCGGCAGCCCTGGCCACGCTGCTGGCCAGCAATGCCGAGGTTCCAGCAGCTGCCCGGCAAGCCAAGGAATATCTGGTCCAGGCGATAGCCGCCTCCGGCGCGCTCAGCGTTGGCAGCGGACACGGGCCGGTAAACCATTTCTGGGCACAAAACAGATAATAAATCTGTCCTATAATCAAACTAACGTTAACCCTAGGTCTCTGAGTATGAATGCTAACGACATCCCCGAGTCGGAGCGCGCCCGCTTCAATATGGTCGAGCAGCAAATCCGTCCCTGGAACGTACAAAGCGTCAAGCTACTGGACGCGATATTCAATACCCCGCGCGAACAATTTGTACCGCCGCAATTTCATGCCCTGGCCTTCGCCGACACCGAGTTGCCGCTAATTATCGACGGTGTTGATACCAGAGAAACCATGCTCTCACCCAAGGTCGAGGCCAAGCTGGCCGAAGAGCTGCTTTTAAGTCCAAGCGACTGCGTGCTGGAAATTGGCACCGGTTCGGGCTATCAGGCAGCCCTGCTGGCAAGCCTGGCTCACCAGGTCACCAGCATCGAGCTCGAAAGCCGCTTAAGCGCATTTGCCCAAAACAATCTGCAACGCAATGGCTTTGGCAACGTCAAGGTCGAAACAGGTGATGGCCATGCCGGCTGGGGCAGCACCGAATATGACGCCATACTCTTAACCGGTTCGGTGCCCGTGGTGCCCGACTCACTCAAATACCAGCTCAGTATTGGTGGACGTCTGGTAGCCATTATTGGCCATAATCCAGTTATGACGGCGTGCCGCATCACCCGTACCAGCGCGGCCAACTTTGAAACGCTAGAGCTCTTTGACACCTGGGCCAAGCCTTTGCGCGGTGTGGCCTGCTCACGTTTTAAGTTTTAAGAGCGCGTATCCTGGCCAGCAGTGCCGTAGTTGAGCGCTGGTATTCAAAATCTATTGCCAAGGCCCGCCCACCCCAGCTGCGCACCGCAGCCGTTTCGGGCAGGCTATCCATATCATAGTCGCCGCCTTTGACGATTACGTCCGGCTTTAGCCGCCGGATTAATTGTAAGGGGGTATCTTCAGCAAAAAATGTAACCGCATCCACGCTGGCCAGGGCTGCCAGCATGGCGGCGCGGTCGGCCTGACAGTTGATAGGACGCTCGGGCCCCTTGGCCAGACGACGCACCGATTCGTCGGTATTAACCGCCACTACCAGGCTGGCACCCAAATTGGCCGCGGCAGCCAAATAGCTTACGTGACCGCGGTGCAAAATATCAAATACCCCATTGGTAAACACCAGTGGCCTGGGCAGGCTACCATCCAGCAGCATTTGCTGACAAAGTTGCGGGCTGATTATCTTTGCTTCAAAGTCTGCCATAGGCTTTACCAGCTAATCCCGCCAAGCTCAAACAACGCCCACAACGCCACCCCCAGACCCAAAGCCAGAATTACACACAACACCGCCAGTAAGGCGTTGCCACGCTGCTGTTGCTGGCGCAGGCGCTCGACTTCCTGTTGCAGCTCCACAGCCGTATCCGGGCGGCTTAGCTGCTTATATACCAGGCGCGGAATTTGTGGCAGCATTTGCGCCCACTGGCTGGCCTCAAGCGCAGTACGCTGACGCAGGCCATGCCAGCCTATGCGCTGGTGCATCCACTTTTCCAAAAAAGGCTTGGCGGTTTTCCAAAGATCAAGATCCGGATCCAGCTCGCGCCCCATACCTTCTACGTTGAGCAGGGTTTTTTGTAACAGTACCAACTGTGGCTGGATCTCAACGTTAAAGCGGCGCGAGGTCTGAAACAAACGCAATAACACCTGCCCCAAGGATATTTCTGCCAAAGGACGGTCAAAGTAAGGCTCACACACCGCCCGCACCGCACCCTCAAGCTCTTCCTCGCGGGTACTTGCAGGCACCCAGCCAGATTCTATGTGTAATTGAGCGACCCGGCGATAATCGCGCTGGAAAAAAGCCAGAAAGTTTTGTGCCAGATAATTTTTATCAAATTCGGACAAAGAACCAACTATGCCAAAATCCAGGGCTATGTAGCGCCCCAGGGTATCTTCCTGGTCGGAAACAAAAATATTGCCAGGGTGCATATCGGCATGGAAAAAGCCGTCGGTAAAAACCTGCATGAAAAATATTTCCACGCCCTCACGCGCCAGCCTGGGAACATCTACGCCAAGCTGCCTCAGGTAGTCAACCTGGCTGACCGGTATACCACGCATACGCTGCATGGTAAAAACGCGCGTGGCACAAAACTCCCACACGACCTCAGGCACCAATAACAAATGCGCACGGCCACTGCCTGGGCCAAAATTACGCCTGAGCTGGCTGCAATTCGCGGCTTCGCGCAAAAGGTCCAGCTCATCATGCAGGTGTTTATCAAACTCGGCTACAACCTCGCGCGGTTTTAAACGGCGACCATCGGGTACCAAACGCTGTACCAGGTTTGCCAGGGTTCTCATCAAGGCCAAATCCTGCTCTATGGCCTCCAGCATGCCCGGGCGCAAAACCTTGACCGCGACTTCACGCCCATCATGCAATACAGCGAAATGCACCTGCGCCACCGACGCCGAAGCTACCGGCTCAAGCTCAAACTGGGCAAATAAATTTGCCGGGCTATCGCCGAGCGACTGACGGATTATTTCTACGGCCTGTGCCGATGGGAACGGCGCTACCCGGTCTTGCAATAGCGCCAGCTCCTGGGCTATATCCGCAGGTACCAAATCACGCCGGGTGGACAGCACCTGACCAAATTTTACGTAAATTGGCCCCAGGGTTTGCAAAGCCAGGCGCAAACGCACACCACGCGCCAGCTTGGGCTTGGAGCCCAGGCGGGCAAGCCGTAATAAAAAATAGGCCAACGGGTGCTGAATGCCCGAGAGCACCAGCTCATCAAGCCGATAGCGCAGGATAATCCAGCAGATGTAGGTAAAACGCCAGAGCGTATGCATTATCTGGCCTCTAACTTATTTATGCGCCCGGCCAGGGCTGCCAGCACGCTTTGTAAGTCACTGGCCTGGTCGTGCAAAGCAGCATACTCGGCGCGCGTCGCTACCAAGGCCGAGGGCTGCTGTAGATACTCTGTCAGGTTGGCTTGCACGCTTTGGCCACCAGCGCGCAACGCCGACACCAGCGAACGCCCACAGGCAAACAAGCGCAAACCGGGCAAATCACCAAAACGGCTGGCCAGCTCGTGTTCGAGGTCGGGGCGCAAGCACGCCAATAATTCGGCCACCAGCTGCGCCAAACCGGCATCACCCTGGATTTGCATTAAGCTTTTAAGGCCGTCAATACCGCTACTTTGCCAGGCCTGGATGGCCTGGGAACGCTTTGCTGCCGGTAAAAACAAACGCACATCGGCCTGCTGGCCAGCGGCGAGTGGGCGTAATGTACCACCGTCATCGATAAAAAACCCCAGCGACCACGGCTCCAGAGCCAGCACCACCGACTTGCCAGCGTACTGTGCCAGCTGTTGCGCGGCCCAGGGCTCGCGCAACAATAACTGATTAATAGCTTTTAAAACTAGCCGTTCAGGCGCTGGCAAAAAAGGGGGTAAAGGCATCTTGGCTACGTCAAAATGCACATTTTAACGTTTTTATTGCTCTTCGATTTGTTGTATGCCCGCCAGCAGCCAGCCGGCACCATCGGCTTTGTATAAATTCCATACTTCGTTAAAGTGGCTGGCCTGGGCCCCTGCAGTTTCGCGCAGCATGCCAGAATAGCGCACGCTGGCCAAATGGCCGCCGGCCACCTGCTCGATACCCATAAGCTCGGCATTTAGCAGCACTATATCGGTTTGATTACCATCACCAGGCTGCGGCAGGCTGGGCGTAATCTCCAACAGCAAATCGTCGGTCAGCAGCTGGCTCAGGCCGGCACGATCACCAGCATCCCAAAGTTTTTGGATTTGCGCGTACTGCTGCTTGGCCTGGGTCAAAAAGGCTGGCAGGTCAAAGTCCGCCGGGATAAACCAGCTTGGATCATGGGCGCCCGCAGCCGCTGCCTGTAGCACCGGGGCCGACGCAGTACTGGCAGCCACGCTAACATGGCTACCGGAGTCAGCCTGACGGTACGTATTGCCAGAGCTTGCATTGCCGGCCCCCATAGCACTGGTAGCCGGACTGGCGGGACGCAAGCGCCGCACGATGAACATAACGGCATAAATCAATAAGGCTATCAGTATGGCGCTGGAGAGAAACTCCAGCAAGGCCCCGGACAGACCCAGGCTTGACAATAATGCCGCTATACCCAAACCGGCAGCTATACCCGCTATGGGCCCAAGCCAGCGTGACATGCCGGATTTGGCGGCACCAGCCGTAGCACCTTTAGCAGCAGCCGCGCCAGCACCAGATTGTGCTGCGCTTTGTGCCGCTGGTGGCTTGACCGCCTGGCGCTGTTTCATGATGTTGGTGGACTGGCGCCCAAAGCTTAAGCCACCGCCAAAGCGACGGGCCTCGGCGTCGCTGGCAACACCGAACATTATCAGGGCAGACACCAGCAACAAAGCGGCGCTGGCCCAGCGAGATAAGAATAAATTCATGGGATCTCCAAGCCTGAAGCTTTAATAATTAAATAACCATGAAGTTACCATAGATTTATTAATTCAGGCGCACCCCTTCGTGCAAGGCCACCAAACCAGCGCTTAGATTGAAGTACTGCACACGCTCAAGCCCTGCGGTGCGCAGCATTGCTGCCAGAGTCTCCTGGTCGGGGTGCATACGGATGGACTCGGCCAGATAGCGGTAACTGGGCTCATCATTGGCCACCACGCGGCCAATTTTTGGCAGCACGTTAAACGAATACCAATCGTAGGCCCCGGCCAAGGCCGGAGTGATGCGAGAAAACTCCAGCACCAGCAACTTGCCACCTGGCTTCAAAACCCTGTGCATCTCTTGCAAGGCGCGCTCTTTGTGGGTCATGTTGCGCAGCCCAAAGGCCACCGTAACACGATCAAAATAGGCATCCGGAAAGGGCAGGCCTTCGGCATCGCACACCGCCGCCGGCACCACCAGGCCCTGATCAAGCAGGCGGTCGCGCCCCACACCCAGCATGGAGCTATTGATATCGGTGAGCCAAACCTGCCCGCTGGCACCAGCTTGGCGGGCAAAGGCGCGTGCCAGGTCACCAGTGCCGCCGGCTATATCCAAAACCTTCATGCCGGGTCGCACTTGCGCCCGGCCTATGGTAAAAGACTTCCAGAGCCTGTGCATGCCGACCGACATAAGATCGTTCATCAGGTCATAGCGCCGGGCCACAGAATGAAACACATCGGCAACCCGGCCGGCTTTTTCGCTCTCGGGTATAGTTTCATAGCCAAAGTGTGTCTGGGTTGGCGCTTGTTTAGATTTTTCTGTATCCATGAGGTGTATCGTACCGCATTCAAACGAGTTAACTTTGGATTTTACCAATGACGCCGGGTGTTTTAACCCGCACATGCTAAAACCAGCGCTATTTTTAGGTCTGCATTACCATGCCCGCCTGCGTACTGGTCGTTGAGGACGAGCCTGCAATCCAGGCCCTGCTCAAGATCAACCTGCAACAAGCGGGCTATGACGTGCTTTGCGCTGCCAGCGCGGCTCAGGCCCAAGAGCTGGTCGCCTGCGCCGTGCCAGATCTAATCATACTTGACTGGATGCTACCGGATACCTCCGGCATAAAGCTGGCACGCCAGCTGCGCGCCCAGCATAATACCCGCTATACACCGCTTATAATGCTGACGGCGCGTAGCTCCGAGCAAGATATAATTGCCGGCCTGGAGGCTGGCGCCGATGATTACATCAGCAAACCATTCTCCGTGCGTGAACTAATGGCGCGCATAAAATCCCTGTTGCGCCGACATGCGCCGCAACTAACCCTGGAGCCCATAAGCATAGCGGGCCTTGAATTAAACCCTGAAACGCGCCAGGTGCACGCACAAGAGCGCGCCATAGCACTGAGCCCGGCTGAGTTTCGCTTACTGCATTTTTTATTGACCCACCCGGACCGAGTTTATAGCCGCAGCCAATTGCTCGATTTGGTGTGGGATAAACAAAGCAGCGTCGAAGAGCGCACCGTTGACGTACATATCAGACGCTTGCGCAAAGCCCTGGAGCCGGCGGGGCTAAGCGCCTTGATCAAAACCATACGCGGCAGCGGATATAGCTTTACAAGCGTAGCAAAGAATGAATAAAACCCTGGTTTCTGTTGCATTATGGGCCTTGGCCGGATGGCTGACCGGCACCTGGATCGAACCCGCCACTGGCTGGGCGATTTTTGCCTTGGGCCTGTTGCTAATGATACTGGTAAGCGCGGCCCAGCTTTCCAGAATTGCACGCTGGGTACGCCAAATAGACGACCCGCCACCGCCCTCAGTTGGCCCATGGGATGAAATTCTGGCGCCGATATACCGCAAATTCAAGCAAAACCGGCTTGATCTGCAAGATCGCTCACGTCACCTCAAGCGCGCCTTGCTGGCCGCCGAGGCTTTACCCGATGGGGCGTTAACCCTAAACCGCGACAAGACACTGATATGGTGCAACCAGACCGCAGCCGAGCACCTCGGCCTGGACCTTGAGCGCGACCGCGGCAATAGCATTTTTAATATTTTACGCAGCCCGAGATTTGCCGCCTACGCCAAACAAAACAACTGGGAAACGCCGTTGACCCTGCAACGCGGCTATGGCAGCCAGATGCGCACCCTCTCCTTGCACCTGGCGCCCTACGGTGTGGGCCAGTTCATTATTGTTACGCGTGATATTTCCCAAATAGAACGCCTGGAAAATACCCGCAAGGACTTCATCGCCAATGTTTCACACGAGCTGCGTACGCCGCTTACGGTGCTGGCTGGCTTTATTGAAACGTTGCAAGACTTGCCGGCCACTGCCATAAGCGAGCAGCAACGCCAAAAATACCTCGGCATGATGGCCGAACAGGCCCAAAGCATGCAGGCCCTGGTGGATGATTTATTAACCCTCTCGTCGCTGGAATCCACCCCTTCGGGACGTGGCCAACCGGTTAATATTGCTGCCATTATCAAGACGGCGCTGACCCAGGCCCAGGCATTATCCAACGGCCAGCATAAGTTTGAAAGCGCAATCGATGACAGCTTGCAGCTTACCGGTAACGCCAGCGAACTGGCATCAGCTATTGGCAACCTGCTAACCAATGCGGTGCGCTACACACCTGCCGATGGCACTATAAAAATCAGCTGTCGATCGGACCAGGCGGGCGGGGTGATCTGCACGGTGCAAGACACCGGCATAGGCGTGGCCGCCCAGGACGTGCCCCGGCTCACCGAAAGGTTTTACCGGGTCGATCGGGGCCGCTCGCGCTCCACCGGCGGCACCGGGCTAGGCCTGGCGATAGTGCGCCACGTGGCCAAGCGCCATGAAGCCAGACTGGTAATCACCAGCGAGCCCAACCAGGGCAGCGCTTTCAGCTTGGTTTTTCCACCCCAACGGGTACCCACAAGCCCTCATAAAAACAGCTTATAAGCTGTATTATTGGTTTCATCCCAATAGGGGTAGCCGAGCTCGTTTAGGAATTCTTTGAAGATTTTCTTATCGCTTGGGGGCACCTGGACACCAACCAGGGTACGACCATAATCATCACCCTGATTACGGTAATGAAACAGGCTGATGTTCCAGTCCGGGTTCATGGCCCCTAAAAATTTCATTAAGGCCCCAGGGCGCTCGGGAAACTCAAAACGATACAAAACTTCGTGTTGAGCCAGATCTGAGCGCCCGCCGACCATATAACGCAAATGCGTTTTGGCCATTTCATTGCCGGTTAAATCTATGGTTGGAAAACCTTTGGCGCGGAAGTGTTCGGCCAGCTTATCTATTTCTGCTTCCGAACTTATTTGCAGGCCGACGTAAACGTGGGCAATTTTGGCATCAGAAATACGATAATTGAATTCGGTCACCGCGCGCCGGCCAACCGCCTCACACAAGCGCATAAAACTGCCACGTTGCTCGGGCAAGGTAATTGCAAACAGGGCCTCACGCGCTTCACCGACGTCGGCGCGTTCAGCCACAAAGCGCAAACGGTCAAAATTCATATTGGCGCCACTAGCGATGGCTACCAGGGTCTTGCCCTGCCAGCCTTGTTGGGCGGCATATTTTTTGGCTCCGGCCAGGGCCAGGGCGCCAGCTGGTTCGAGCACGCTGCGCGTATCCTGAAACACGTCCTTGATGGCGGCACACAGGGCATCGGTATCGACCGTAATAAAGTCATCTACATTGGCGCGCACCAGGCGCAAGGTCTCTAAGCCTACTTGCTTGACCGCCGTGCCATCAGAGAACAAACCAACGTCGGCCAGCTTCAGGCGACGGCCAGCCTTAACGCTGCGCACCATGGCGTTGGAATCCTCGGTTTGCACGCCTATGATTTTTATCTCGGGGCGCAATTGCTTGATATAGGTAGCCACGCCTGCAATCATGCCGCCACCACCAATAGCCACAAAAACGGCATCGATGGGACCGGTATGCTGGCGCAAGATTTCCATTCCTATGGTGCCCTGCCCGGCAATCACGTCGGGGTCATCAAAAGGGTGTACAAAGGTTAATTTTTCCCGTTCCTGCAACTGGGTAGCGTACTCGGCAGCATCCGAGAAGCTATCGCCGTGCAGGACGACCTCGCCACCTAAATCCTTGACGGCCGTCACCTTAACCTCTGGCGTCGTAACCGGCATAACAATGACAGCACGGCACTTCAGCTTGCTGGCCGACAAGGCCACGCCCTGGGCATGATTGCCCGCCGAAGCGGCGATTACCCCACGCTTGAGCTCTGCGGGGCTAAGCCGGGACATTTTGTTATAAGCGCCGCGAATCTTAAAGCTAAAAACCGCCTGCGTATCCTCACGTTTAAGCCATACCGTATTACCTATGCGCCGCGACAGGCGCGGGGCCGGATCGAGGCTGGTTTCGTGGGCGACATCGTATACATTCGAGCATAGGACCCGTTTCAGGTAATCTACGGACATAATTTGTTTAACGTATTAAAATACGTGAGAATATCACACAGTGGGGCCCAGTCCATGAAAACGACTGTCCATGAGGGCAGCATTCCTGATAATACGGGGCGTTATAAAATAGCTCCGAATAGTCGCAGCATTATTCCATTAAGCGCCCTGGTGGCGCTGATTTGTGTTTTTGCCATAGGCGGCATCTGGGTGGCTACCATGCAGCGCATTGTGTTTGAACGCGCCCAAACCATTACCAACGTCATCGACAATAACAACAACCTGGCCCTGGCGTTTGAGCAGCAGGTAGCCAGCACCTTGAGCCAGGCCGAACAGGTCACTGCTTTTGTACGTTACGTCTACGAAAACTGGCCACTTACCCTGGACCTGAACGACTGGTCCAGCCAGCGCGTAATCCGCGACCCGGCTTTTTCCTCAATCGTCGTACTGGATGCGGATGGCGATACGGTGGCGAGCAACCTGCCTGTAGACCAAGACGGTAGCTACGCCGGACGCGATTTTTTTGAACAACAACGCAAAAGCCAGACCGACAACATATATATTGGCAAGCCAGAACAAATCGCCGCCTCCGACTTATGGCGCATACCCATGTCCTTACCTATGCACAGGGCTGATGGCTTCAGCGGCGCCGTAGTGGTGTTTGTCGAACCAACCACGATCAATAGTTTTTATGACCAGATCAACCTCGGCCCCAGGGATATGATAGAAATATCCGGCCTGGACGGCATCATTCGCAGCCGCAGGGTCGGTGATGCCACCACATTTGGCGGCGAACACGGCTACCATGCCTGGTATGCACGCCAATCCATCAAGCCCAATGGTGGCTTTATAGACAAGGGCGACACCACCGATGGCAGCTGGCGCATTGTTTCCTACCGCACCATGGCTGATTATCCCATGATGATTACCATAGGGGTAGACTACGCCAGCGCGCTGGCAATAACTAACGAACAGCGCAATAATTATTTGCTCATGGCTACCTTGGGCACGGTGGTATTACTGATCTGCGCCGGCTTGATAGTGTTTTTTGCGATACGTCAACGCAACGATTACGCGCGCATCGCTGCCCACCTCAGCCACGATGCCTTACACGACGATTTAACCGGCCTGCCTAACCGGATAATGTTTACCGATCGCCTGCAGCGCGCAATCGAGGCAGCTCGTCGCCACAAAAAATTCGTCACGGTTCTGTACCTGGACCTGGACGGTTTCAAACAAGTCAATGACACCCATGGCCACGCCAGTGGTGACCTGCTATTGCAACAGGTCGCCACACGCATCCAGGATTGCATCCGCGCGCGCTCCGAAGATACGGTCTCCAGGTTTGGTGGCGATGAGTTCGGCATAACCCTGGCCAGCCTCGACAGTCCAGCCCAGGCGGCCAGAATTGCACGCACCATACTGGTAGCCCTGGATAAACCATTTGTATTAAACGACGGTATCACTGGTAAGGTTTCTGTCAGCATCGGTGCGGCCACCTACCCACTGGATAGCTCCGACCCCGACCGCTTGCTGAGTTATGCCGATGCCGCCATGTACAAGGCCAAACAAGCAGGTAAAAACCGCTTCCACTGGTATCAAAATCAACCCGAGGCCCTGATGACGCCAGAGCCGGAACCAACGGCAGTTAACCAGGCCGAGGCGAGCCAGGTTTGATGGAAGCCTGGCTGCAGGAAAGTATTTACACCTTGTTTGCGGCGCTGGCCTTGCCGCAAGTAGGCCTGCCAGCAATTTTTGTCGTCAGCCTGGTTTCAGCCACCTTATTGCCTTTGGGTTCAGAGCCCGCGGTCTTTGCCTACGTGCAGGTAGCCCCACATATGTTTTGGCCCGCCATAGCGGTAGCCACGGCAGGCAATACAATTGGCGGGGTTATTAGTTATGCAACCGGGGTAGCCGCCCACCTCGCCTGGGACAGCCTGCGGCACCTGGAAGACACGCGCCCCGAAAAATCCCGCAAAAGCGTTGGCGGGCGCTGGCATAGCCTGAGCATTAACTGGTTCAAGCGCCTTGGCCCAGCAGCTTTATTATTATCCTGGTTACCAATTGTGGGCGATCCGTTATGCGCTGTAGCCGGCTGGCTACGCCTGTCGTTTTGGCCGAGCGTAATGTATATGGCCATAGGCAAATGCCTGCGTTACATAATCATGACCGCCGTGCTGATAAAGGCCTGGCCAGCACTAAGCGTATGGTTTTAGCTCAGGCCAAACTCGCATACCGTATACACCGGCAGACCCGAGTTCCTGACAGCCTGCGCCCCACCCAAATCCGGCAAATCTATAATGGCCGCTACCTCGGCCACGTTGGCGCCCAAGCGTTGCAACAGGCGCGTAGCCGCCAGCATAGTCCCGCCGGTAGCAATCAAATCATCTATTAACAGTACACGCTGACCGGGACGCACAGAGTCGGTATGCATCTCCACCGCGGCGTTACCATACTCAAGCGAGTAGCTTTCCGCCACCGTCTTAAAAGGCAGTTTGCCTTGCTTGCGCACCGGCACAAACCCAAGATTTAGCTCATAGGCCAGCACCGAACCTATGATAAAGCCGCGCGCGTCAATGCCTGCCACCAGATCAAGGCGCTGGCGCATATAGCGATAAACAAACAGGTCTATCAACACCCTGAATGAACGCGGGTCTTGCAACACTGGGGTAATGTCCCTGAACAGTACGCCTGGTTTAGGCCAATCAGGCACTGTGCGTATGGTGTCACGAACGTACTGAGCCGGGTCTGTATGCATGCCAAATTTCATCCATAAGCGTAAAAGCGCCACCAGTTTAACAAGTTTTACTTATGTGTATGATCGTATACAGCCTGCCAATTACTGGGCAAATCTGCACCGCCCATAGCCTGCATGCGCTGCAAGTACAACTCACACAATCTGGCGTCGGCGGGATAGCGCTGGCTGATTTCCATAAACGCGCTGCGGGCAATGTCCCAATTACGTAGCTGATACTGGGCCACCGCGTTTTCAAACTGTATAGCGCGCTCTTGTAAAGCCTGATCGGCCTGCTCTTGCGCCGCCAGTGGCTGACTCAAATCAAGCACCTCAGCCCGTCCCTTAACCCTCACCCGGTCCACCAGGCGCCAAACAAAACCAGGGGCCTGTTGACGCACGCTGTCACTGGCAAGCACTGGTACCCCATAAAAAGCAGTTAAGCCCTCGATTCTGGAACCCAGGTTAACTGCATCGCCCAAAACGGTATAAGCGCGACGATATTTGGAACCCATATCACCTACGTTCATTGGACCAGTGTTTAATCCTATACCCATAAACATCTGCGGCAAACCTTCTGCGCTGAACTCGGCGCGCACCACCTCCATACGCCTTTGGATTGCCAGGGCCGCCTCGACCGCATGACTGGCGTGATGAAGATCTTCCAGTGGCGCATTCCAGAAGGCCATCACCATATCACCAACGTATTTGTCTATGGTCCCCTGGCAGGCAAATATCTCTTCGGTAACCGCGTTCAAGTAACGATTCAGTATGTATTTCAGCTCACTGGCCGTCAGGTGCTCGGATATAGCCGTGAAATTACGCACGTCGGCAAACAGCACCGTCATGACGCGCAACTCGCCTGCTTCTTGCAGCAGCTCCGGCTGGTCAAGCATGCGCGTAACATGGGCTGGTGGTACATAAGCACCAAACAGGTTCTGGATAACCGAGCGTTGGCGGTTTGCCAGCCAAAACCCACCAACAAAGTTCAGCGCCGCCAGGGCCAGGACCAGCAAGATTGGTGCGGCCAATGGCAAGGCCAAGTGCTGCACCTGCCACAACCAGACATTGCCACCCAGCAACAATAACAAGGCCACCAGGCTGGCCCCAACGGTAAGCCATGGACTGCGACCTGGCAGGCCCAAACCCAAAGCCAGGCCAAACCCCAGCAATAGTAATAACACTGCGCCGTTGGCCCAGTCTGGCTGCTGGTACAAACTGGGCTCACCCAGAGCCGTCTGCAATATCGCATCCAGCACGTTGACGTGCGCTTCTACTCCCGGATACCCGGTTTGTAAAGGCGTACTGCGCAAATCACTTAGGCCCAGAGCAGACGTGCCAACCAGCACGATAGCACCTTGCAGGGACTGCAATTGCCGGGCGGGCGCGTCGCCACGCAATACCTTGGTGGCGGACAGCGTAGTGTAGCTAAAAGCCCCGCCTTTGTATGGCACCAACATGCTGCCCGATTCATCCAGAGGAATACGTAGCTGTTTGCCCAGGCTAACGCCCGTGACTACCAACTGGGCATCACGCCTGGCCTGCTCCAAGCGCAGCCAGGGAGCACCCAGTGCCAGACGCGCCAGCTCCAGCGCAAGAGCGGCGTAGACCTCGTCACCATGGCGCATTAACAAAGGTACGCGCCGCATAATGCCATCGGCGTCCGGTATGGCTACTACAAAGCCGCTATTTGCCCCCGAGTCTGCCAGCAACGGCAAGCTGGCGGTAAAGTTGGGCATGGCTCCCAGGGTACTGGCCGTATTTTGGGCCTCGTCCAGATGCAACAGCGGTGGCGGCAGCTGCCCCGCGCTAAAGCCGTCGGCGTGTAAAAAAAACCCCAATACGGTATCAGCCGCCAGACTTGCCGCCAGTATGGCATCACCGTCAAAGTCCTGCTCCTGGGCCAACAGCGCGTCTTGCAGGTCGGCAGGTAACTGGCCGGTATTTAACAGGCGTTGTACCGGATTTTCTACCGCTTCGGAAAACACCACGTCAAAACCAATTAGTGCCGCACCATGGGCCCGCAGGCTTTGTATCAACTGCGCTACCTTGGCCCGGTCCCAGGGCCAACGCCCCTCACGCTGCTGGGTGGCTTCATCCAGATCGACTATTACCAGGGGCAACAGGCTCGGTCTGGCAGGCGTAAAAGCCTGAAAACGCCAGTCATACAATACGGCGTCAATGCGCTCCAGAACATTGCCCGCACTGGCACTACGCCAGGCCCAGAGCTGCCACAGGCCGATTAAAACCACAATTGCCAAACCAGCTATGCGCCACGCCCAACGACCTCGCACAGCCGGCACCATCATGCACCTGAAAAGTACAGCCCACGGCCAGCTTTATGGTTGTTCATCACGCCTAAAATATCTGGTAACGTAAATTTAAACTTACCACGTGCTGGCGATACTGGCGTAACACATTATTCGAGCTGGTATAGCCATAGCTATACTCAGGCCGGATGGATAAACGCTTATCAAAAGCGTAAACCAGGCCCAGACTGGCATCATATTGATTGCTGCGCTGGCGCTTCTGAATACGCCATTGCTTGCCATCGTAGCGCCGGTGCTCGGCGCTCAGCTTCAGATCCAGCCGGGTGCGTGGTGCCAACAAAAGCGAGCCACCAAACTGCAGCCCGGTAAAGTTATAGCTATACCACGCGGGCGCCGAACTATGTACGGTAGACTCGCGCCCGGTATATGGGCTTATGTATGCCACGGCCCTATCATCCAATAACCTGGCAGACCACGACAAACCAGCAGCAAAACGATTGGCATCGGGGTTCACCCCCGAACCATACCAGCGCCCCGGACTTATGTAATGTAGGCGGGTATATTGCAAGAACCCCCCAAGCTGGGTTTGTCCATCCAGGGCATACGCGTACTGTCCCAGCAGTCCCCCAAGACTGCGATAGCTATGCCCACCCAAGCCGTAATACTGGCCAAACGCCTTAAGCGTTAGCCTATGTCTGTCTTGATTACGCTGCAAACCGATGCTCGCACCGGCGATGGCCTGGTTGTACTTACTTAGGCGCCAATAGTTGCGTTGCTCGACACCGGCGTCTATAAGCAAGCGCCAATGCTCATTAAGCGGCCGAGAGTACCTCAGACCGAGCAGCGCCTGATTAAAAAAGCTGTCGGTTTTACGGCTATAAGAAGGCAAACGGTAGGCATCCTGGCCAGGCACATCAACCGAGCCAACCGTTGTTGCCGTATTGGCATTGCTGTTGTAGCCAAGCCCGGCCTGAACCCACATATTGAAGCGGCTTACCGCATTGGCATCATCAGGCACTGCGCGCGCACGCACCATTTGCTGGTATTGCGCCACTACGGCCTTGGCCGGCTCTGAGTCGCGCGCTGGCAACGCAGCCAGTACGGCGCGTGCCTGCAACAATTCATTGAGTTGCATATGCGCCTGAGCCAGGCCAAGCAAACAGGCCTCATCGTCAGGTATAGCGCTTAAGCAACGCTCAAAGGATAAGACCGCCTGGGTGGGTTGATCAAGCTGTAACGCGGCATTACCAAGCAGGCGCTCGTAATCCGGCTGACCTGACCCGGTAGCAAACATAGCCTGCAGGCTATCGTAGGCCTGCTGCGCCTGACCCGCTGCAAGCCGCATACGCGCTTGCTCCAGGGCGTCATTGGCATACGACGGCACCGTTTGCAGCGCCAGCCAGGTGGCCAAAGCCAACGAACTTACGTATTTGGAATGGAGTATTCGCACAGTGACCACTTATATCCCCAACTCAGCTCCGCCAGAACCAGAACCAGAACCAGAACCTGAGCCTGAACCAGAGCCAGAGCCCGTACCTGGATTTGGACCCGGCGTAATAGTGGGCAAATCAGCCCCACCCTCCTGTAACTCAGGGGGTAAATCAAGTGGCAACGGCAAATCAGACAAATCGTCAGACAACGGCGTATCGGGCAGGCCCAGGGGGCTATCCTGAGCAATGGTATCCCTGCTGATCAGCGGTGGCTGGCTGGCGTACATGACGGCGCTTTGGCCCGCGTCCAACTCTAGTGAGCCATATTCGTTGGTAAGAGCCACACGCCCACGACCCACGTGTACGTGCAGAGCATTGGCCTGGTCCAGCTCGGCGGTATATTCGGTACCGCGTATACCCAAAGACCCAACCGGAGTTTTGAGCTCATAGGCAGCATGGTTTTTTTTGCCAATGGCGCCAGTAACCGTGCGCAAACCACCGCTTAGCAGATTAAACACCAAAGAGCCGTCGGCGCCATCCGCAGCCCCTGCTTGATATTCGGCTATGGAAAAATTTGAATCCGGCATCAATGACACTACGCCGCCATCGGTGAAGCGCAGCTGCGCCCTGGAGTTACTGGCCGTAATTACCATATCGCCGGCGTATATGTCTGCTCCCTTGGCCAAAGTCCTGACGGGCTGTTTATCCAGGCTCGCAGTAACCTGACCTTGCACAAAATCGGTCTGGCCGGCCAATTCGGCCGCCTTTGCAGCGCTAAGGTACAAACATGCCAAAGCACAGACCATTACGGCTGTAGCGGTGCTTGAGCTGGCCCACCGCCTGACCACATTGACTAACATCATTATCCCCAAGGCGATACACTAATGTAACCCCGCTTATACTACACAATTTTAAGCATTAATATAAGGTTAGCTACTTAGCTGCCGATTTGGCCAAGACCAAAAGCTAAAGATATGAACCCCACAAACCAAGCCATAAACTTGCTGCATATTACTGACAGCCACTTATTCGCAGACCCGGAGCAAAGACTTTTAGGGCTCAATACCAGTAAGTGCCTGCAGGCGGTAATTGAGCACGTGGCGGCATCCAGGCGCACGGCCCAGCGCATTTTGGCTACCGGCGACATCGCCCAGGACGCCAGCGCCCTGGCCTATGACAGGTTTTTACATATTGCCGGCCAACTGGATTTACCGCTACACGCCCTGGCGGGCAACCACGACCTCCCAGAACAGCTCCAGGCAAGCCTTGGCGCTGCCGCCACCAAACCGGTCGTGGACCATGGCAATTGGCGCATAATCATGCTTAATACCCACGTACCTGGTTCCAACGCCGGGCATTTGACCATCGAGCAACTTGATTTATTGCATCAGGCTGCCCAGGTGGGGCCGGAGCAAAACGTACTGGTTGCAATGCACCACAACCCATTGCCCATGTCCAGTCAGTGGCTGGATACTATGCAACTGGACAATGCCGCTGATTTTTTTGAACAAGTGGCTTTGCTGCCAGCCATTCGTGCAGTAGTTTGGGGTCACGTACACCAAGGCTTTGACGGCACCTACCAGGTACCGTTCGCGCCTGAGCGCGCAGCCCTCAGAATGATGTCAACACCATCAACCTGTGTGCAGTTCTTGCCACATAGCCAGAAGTTTGGCGTCGATAATGCCCTGCCAGGTTACCGCTGGATTGAACTTTACCCAGACGGCAGCATAGGCTCACAAATAGTCCGCCTGGACGCCCTGCCGGCAGCCGCAGGCAGGCTAGATTTAAGCAGCAGGGGCTATTAAGAAAGCCCTTGCGGGAGAGTTTCCAATGCCTGACCAAATCAACGGCATCAGCATAGCTGACGCCTTGAAAAAACTGATAGAACTTACCTACGCGCTATCAGCAGAACGCCATTTGCCCAGTCTTTATGAGCAAATCATTAAGGCCGCACAAGAATTCACCAGAGCCGATGGGGCCACCTTATATATTCTTGCTGATACGGACGCTGGTCAGGTATTACGCCATGAAGTCATGCATACTACCAGTCTGGGCATTCATTTTGGTGGTACTTCGGGCCACCACACTAATATCCAGCCCATTCACCTGACGCTACCAGATGGCCAGCCAAATTACGGCAACGTCTGTGCCCACGTGTGCCATAGTAAAAAACCGGTCAACCTGAAAGACGTTTATAACGAACCCCAATACGATTTTTCCGGGGCGCTGGCCTTTGACCAGGCTATGCACTACCGCACCAGCTCGCTACTGACAATTCCGTTGCAAAACCATGCAAACGATACTATTGGAGTATTACAGCTAATAAATGCGCTTGACCCGCTAAGCGGCCGGACCATCCCATTTGATCAGGAGCTTGAGCCACTAATTATGGCGCTGGCGTCGTCAGCAGCGGTAACCTTGGATAAGCAACAGTTAATCCAAGGCCACAAAGACCTGCTGGACGCTTTCATACGCACCATCGCACAAGCTATTGATGCCAAGTCCGTGCATACTTCCGCCCATTGTCAGCGCGTGCCCGTAATTACCGAATTGCTCGCCGAGGCCGCATGTCAGGCCAGCAGTGGCCCGCTCAAGGACTTTCATCTGGATGACGATGGTTGGTATGAATTACGCGTAGCCGCCTGGCTGCACGACTGCGGCAAATTAGCCACCCCCGACTCGTTACTGGATAAATCAACCAAGCTGCACGCCCTGACCGACCGCATCGAAGCAATCCAGACACGCTACGCCGCACGCATCCAGCAAGCACGCCTGGAGGCCGCCGACCAGGGGCTTGAGCGCCACGCGCTGGCGCAGCGCATACAAAACTTGCAAAACGATTGCGCCTTTCTGGAGCGCGTCAACATAGGTAGCGAATTCATGCGCCCCGAGGACCAGGACCGGGTACGCGCAATCGGCCAGGAGCGCTGGCTGGATTATCAGGGAAACAGCCAGCCCATGCTGAGTGACGCAGAAATTGAAATGTTGTGTATTGAACGCGGCACTTTAAGCGCACAAGAGCGCCAGCAAATCAACCAGCACATTGACGTCACCATACAAATGCTGGAATCTTTACCGTTTCCAAAGTCCTTGTCACAGGTGCCGGAATACGCCGGTGGCCACCACGAGAAAGTCAATGGCAGCGGTTTCCCCAAGGGCTTGACCGGCGCCCAAATGTCATGGCCGGCGCGCATGATGGCCATCGCCGACGTATTCGAAGCGCTCACTGCGCGTGACCGGCCATACAAGCCGCCCATGCCTTTATCACAGGCGTTGGGAATTTTGCGCAATATGCGCGATAACGGGCATATAGATCCAGACCTGTACACGCTATTTTTACAAGCGCGGGTATGGGAAACCTACGGCCACAAGCACCTGCTGGACGAGCAACTGGACGTGGACGACATCAGTAGTTTTTATTAAAGCAGCGGGTCCATCGCCGGCACCGGCCGTAGATCTGTGCAGCAACCACCAAAGAAGCGCATTTGCGTCATTATTCACAGTAAAATAACAGGATGCATTTACAACCAGAGCATCGACCCGACGCAATCCACGCCAGTGCATTGCGCACCTTTGATATCGAAATCCAGGCCCTGCAGGCGTTGCGCGGCCGCATATCTGCGCCGTTCATCCAGGCCTGCGAGACAATCCTCGGCTGCCAGGGCCGCGTCGTGGTCACTGGCATTGGCAAGTCGGGGCACGTGGGACGCAAAATAGCCGCTACTTTTGCCTCTACCGGCACACCGGCATTTTTTATGCACGCCGCCGAGGCCATCCACGGCGATCTTGGCATGCTGGGCAAAAATGATATTTTGCTGGCAATTTCTTACTCAGGGTCGGCTCAGGAGCTGATAACGATTATTTCGGTAGCCAAACGCATGGGCACGTACATTATCGCGCTCACCGGCAACCCGCAATCCGAGTTGGCCAATAGCGCCGACATTTGCCTGGAAGCCAGAGTGGCTCAGGAAGCATGCCCTTTAAATCTTGCCCCTACCGCCAGCACTACAGCAGCTCTGGTGCTGGGCGATGCCCTCGCGGTGGCGTGCCTGCAGGCCCGTGGCTTTAACCGCGAAGACTTTGCCCGTTCCCACCCTGGTGGGGCTTTGGGCCGACGTTTGTTAACCACGGTAGCCGATGTCATGCGCAGCGGCCCGGCGCTGCCCTACGTAAAACCGCAGACCCTGATAACCGAAGCCCTCAATGAAATGTCCAGCAAGGGCATGGGCATGACTATCGTGGTGCAAGACCAAAAGCCGTTGGGAATATTCACCGATGGTGATTTACGCCGCGTTATTGCCCAGTACGGTGATATCCGGCAACTATCAGTTGCCGTTGGCATGAGTCGACACCCACGTACCATCCGGCCCAATGCTCCAGCAATAGAGGCCGCCAGCATAATGGATGCGCAAAAGCTCAACCAAATACTGGTTGTAGACACGAACGGGCTATTATTAGGGGCATTGCATATGCACGACCTACTGGCAGCAAAGGTAATCTAATGGCACCACTACCTTGTTTCTCCCACCCCGCTGAGGCCCAGATACTGGCCAACGTGAGCGCTGATGTGATTGCACGCGCGCGTAACGTGCGGCTAATGGTATTTGATGTTGACGGCATACTTACCGATGGCAGCCTGTGGTATGGCGAGCAAGGCGAGGCGGTAAAGTCTTTTAACGTGCTTGACGGTCACGGCTTGCGGCTGCTGCGCGAGCAAGGCATACGCGTAGCCTGGGTTAGTGGGCGCAAAAGCGCGATTACCGCCAGGCGTGCCGCTGAGCTAGGGATTGCGCCTGCGCTACAGGGCATTCATGACAAGATTGGCGCGCTTGAGACACTCGCGCGTGAAGCGGGTCTGGAGCTACAGGATACCGGCTACATGGGTGACGACGTTATCGACATGCCAGCCTTGCAAAGGGCTGGTTTTGCCGTCAGCGTACCCAACGCACCTGCTTATGTAAGCCAAACGGCGCACTGGGTCACCACCATGCGCGGCGGCGCGGGTGCAGTGCGCGAATGCTGTGATCTGATTCTGGCGGCTCAGGGCAAACTGGGGGCCTGCTTCACGCTCAGCCTTTCCACTCTGGGCGGTGCCATACAGTGAAAGAGCGCTTTCCGGGCCTGGTAGCCGTAGCTCTTTTAGGCCTGTTGGTAGCGGGCACTTGGTGGGCTTCGGACTACGCCTTGCAGTCCATAGAAGTTGACCCGCCCAGGCGGCTGACGCACGAGCGCGATTCGTGGTCCACAGATTTTGTTATGCTGCGCACCGACATCAACGGCATTGCCATCAATCGTCTGGTGGGCGATGCTATGGAGCACTTTCCTGATACCGACACTTACGAGATCACCAACCCGCGCGCCATAGGCCACGAACCAGACACGCCAACTACAGTTGGGGACGCCGAGTTTGGCCTGCTGGATCAGCACGGCGATCGCATAACCTTGCTTGGCAATGCCCATTTAAAGCGCCTGCCAGACGCCGCCAATAAGCTCCTGGACGTGCGCAGCAGCAAGCTGATTATCGAACCAGATGCCAATGTAGTCCATACCGACAAACCCGTTCAGGTCCTGAATGGCAACTCCACCTTAAGAGGTACCGGGATGCATTATGATAATCGTAGTCGTCAGCTCACCGTACACTCTGCCAGTAACGTAAAAATCTCTGCCGAGGACAGCAGCAAAAACCAACCTAGTAAAGGCCAGCCATGAAACAAGTTTCGATGAAATTAATTTTCTGCTTAAGCGCCTGCTTTTGTGCCCCCTTAGCCTTTGCCCAAAACCAGAACCAGGACGCTGAAGAGCCCGACACGGTCATCCTGTCTGACACATTACTGTACGATGACGTGAGCAAAACCAGTACCTTTACCGGCAACGTCATTCTTACGCGTGGGGCTATGACACTGCACGGCGAAAAGCTGGTTACCCACGAAGACGCCGATGGCAACCAGTTCGGTACGGCTACCCCCGCGCCCGGCGCCATCGTCACGATCCGGCAGGAAAACCCCGAAAATTTTGAAACCCTGACAGGCACCGGCCTGCAAGCTGATTATGATGGCAAAAACGGTACCGTTATCCTTACCGGCAAAGCTACCGTAACCCGCACTATTTGTGGCGAGACCTTTGATAGCGTGCATGGCGCGCGCATTATTTATCACGAAAAAAGCGCCACCTACGAGGCCTTTGGCGGCCAGAACTCGGCCGCTGCCGGTGGTCGGGTACGTTCGCTGGCGCAGCCACAAGCGCGGATTGATAAAGCCATCGAGCGCTGCAAAGCCCAGGGTGGTAAATCTTGATTGATCAGGCACCGGCAGCGACACAGACGGCGCTAGCACCAGATGGCACAACCCAGGAACAAGGCAGCTTGCAGGCCATAGGCCTGGGCAAGACCTTTGGCCGCAGGGCGGTAGTCCAGGACGTTTCCATTAAGGTTGCCAGTGGCGAAGTGGTCGGTCTGCTGGGCCCCAACGGGGCCGGCAAAACTACCAGCTTCTATATGATAGTAGGGCTGATACCAGCCGATACCGGGCGCATACTGATAGACGGACACGAGATTTCGGGCTTGCCCATGCACCGCCGGGCCCGCCTGGGATTATCATACCTGCCCCAGGACGCCTCAGTATTCAGGCGCCTGACGGTAGAGCAAAACATCCGTGCAGTACTCGAGTTGCAACACGATGGCAAGGGTCAAAAGCTCTCTACCCAGGAGCTGGAGCAGCGCCTGGACACCCTGATAGAAGAATTGCAGATTGGCCATATTCGCGACAATATGGCGCTCTCTTTGTCCGGTGGCGAGCGCCGCCGTGTCGAAATCGCGCGCGCTTTGGCGACCCACCCGCGCTTTATCCTCCTGGACGAGCCATTTGCAGGGGTTGACCCCATCGCCGTTATAGAAATTCAACGCATAGTGCAGTTTTTAAAGCAGCGCAATATCGGCGTCCTGATTACCGACCACAACGTGCGCGAAACCCTGGGCATTTGCGACCGCGCTTACATCATCAGCGAGGGCCATGTGTTAACCAGCGGACACCCCAACGAGATTATCGACAACCAGGCCGTACGGCAGGTTTATCTGGGTAAAAACTTTAAAATGTAAGCGTTTTGAAAACATGGCATTTACAACTACTTATCCATGTAGAATACACCAACACCAGCCCCTTGAAGTAAATATTGTTTTAGGTAAACTAAAACTATATAAACCACATAAGGGTAGTCAGATCAGCAAGGCGTTTCGTACCATTTTTTCAAGGAGTCTGTGTTATGAGCCTTAATATTACCGGCCGCAATCTAGAAATCACCCCAGCCATACGCGAGTTCGTAGAAACCAAAATCGCGCGCGTAACCCGCCACTTCGACCAGGTCATAGATACCCACGTCATACTGTCGATTGAGCCGCAAAAACACAACGCCGAAGTTACTTTGCGCGTGCGTGGCAAGGATATTCATTGCGAAGCATCCAACCCGGACTTATACGCCGCCATCGACTTGCTGATAGATAAGGCTGACCGGCTAGTTATCAAATACAAATCCAAGCAACAAGGCCACAACGCCGAATCGATCAAACACCAGGAATTATCCGCATAAGACTTTTGGCGCAACCAGGCGCACGCCAGTGCGCCTCGCCATTAGCACAATTCAATGAACCTGAGCGCACGTATCCTGCCACTGGAAAACATAGTTTTAGACCTAGCGGCCACCAGCAAAAAAAGAGCTTTCGAACACGCTGGCTTATTATTTGAAAATCACAACGGCATAGCACGCATGGCGGTATTCCACAGCCTGCTTGGCCGCGAACGTTTGGGCTCTACCGCCTTGGGACATGACGTAGCCATCCCCCACGGCCGCCTGAAAGACTTGCAAGAGCCGCACGCAGCCTTTATTCGCCTGGCCGAGCCCATACGCTTTGACGTCAGCGATGGCCGTACCGCCCGGCTGCTGTTTTTTTTACTCATGCCCGAAACCGCTACCCAGCTACACCTGGATATGCTGGCTGGTATCGCGCGTTTAATGTCTGAAGCCGACATACGCCACGCCCTGACCGTATCTACCAGCCCACAAGAGGTACACCAAATCATCCTGGCTGGTGCTGGCACAGCCAACGACACCGATGCTTAATATTCAGCAGTTAATCGAAGATATTGCCGACAAGGTCCATTTTGACTGGTTGGCGGGCAGGGACCAGGCCGACCAGAGGATTATCGTGCAAACCGGCGGCGCGGCTGCCGACCTGGTTGGCCACTTGAACATGATCCACCCTGGGCGCATTCAGGTAATAGGACTGGAAGAGCTGGATTACTATCAACAGCTGGATCCAAAACACCGCCTGCAGCACCTGAACACCCTGGCTGCCGACAAGGTACCCGCCATTATTATGGCTACCGGTACCCTGGCACCGCCTGACTTGCTGCAATACTGTCAGCAGCATCGCATCCCGCTGCTGGCTACCAGCCTGGACGCCGCCCACCTGATCGATTTGCTACGCATTTATCTGGGCAAACGCCTGGCGCCCTACACCACCATACACGGTGTTTTCATGGATGTACTGGGTCTGGGTGTATTAATTACCGGCGAATCAGGCCTGGGCAAAAGCGAGCTGGCGCTGGAGCTGATCTCACGCGGCCACGGCCTGGTAGCCGACGACGCCGTAGAGGTATTGCGCGCGGCCCCGAATTTTATCGAAGGGCAATGCCCTACGCTGCTGCAAAACCTGCTTGAAGTGCGCGGCCTGGGACTGCTGGATATACGCACAATTTTTGGTGAAACGTCGGTAAGACGTAAAATGAAAATCAAACTGGTGGTGCATCTGGTGCGCGCCAGTGCCGATTCATTCGAGCGCTTGCCAACCCAGGAGCTCTACCAGGAGATTCTGGGCTTGCCAATCCGGCGGGTTATGATCCACGTAGCGGCCGGACGCAACCTGGCCGTATTGGTTGAAGCCGCGGTGCGTAACACCATCTTGCAACTACGCGGCATCGACACCATGAGCGATTTTATCGAACGTCAGGCTCTGGCAATCAAACAAGGCAATGCGCCTGACGATGGCTAACCTGCAAACCAAGCAATGCTTAATATAGTGTTAATTACCGGCATCTCCGGTTCGGGCAAATCAGTAGCGCTACGCATGCTGGAAGACACTGGCTATACCTGCATAGATAACCTGCCGGTGCGTTTTTTACACGACTTTATCGCTAGCACCCAAGAGGCGGGCATCAAACGGGTGGCCATCGCCATAGACGTGCGCTCCCTCGGTGAACTGGAAGACCTGCCCGGCATGCTCACCAGCCTGCGGGCCATGGGCAAGCATTTACGGGTAATCTTCCTGGAAGCCGATGATCACACCCTGATACAGCGCTATTCCGAATCGCGCCGACGCCACCCGCTCACCAATCGTTTACAACAAGAGGGCCTGAGCGCCTCCTTGCAGGACTGTATCAATCGCGAACGCGAGTTGCTTGAGCCGTTACGCAACCAGGAGCACGTGATCGACACGTCCAACCTGACCCCTGGGCAATTACGCAATTGGGTGCGCGACCTGGCCAAGGTGGAACGTGGGGCCGTTATCCTGACCTTCGAATCGTTTGCCTTTAAACGCGGCGTGCCGCGCGATGCCGACCTGGTATTCGATGTACGCTGCCTGCCCAACCCCCATTACGATAGTAAGCTGCGCGACCTGACCGGGCGTGATCAGCAGGTAGCCGACTGGCTGGGCAAATTTGCCGAAGTTCGCGATATGATAGATGATATAAGCGCTTTCATTCGCAAATGGCTGCCTATGTATATGCAAGATACCCGCAATTACCTGACCGTTGCCATAGGTTGTACCGGGGGCCAGCACCGCTCGGTGTACGTAACCGAACAGCTGGGCGAGCGTTTTAACTACCACTCGCCGCTATTATTGCGCCATCGCAACCCTATGCTGCAGGATACGGCAAAATGACCGGCCTTATCAGGCTCTACGCAGTGCTGCTGCTGGCGCTGATTGTAAGCGCCTGCGGTTCGACACGCTCTGGTGGCGGCTATTACAAAGACGATGGCCCGCTAGCTACGGTACCCGCCAATATCGCCGCCATACCAAACGCCAGCCCACGCATAGAGCGCCACGCCCCGGCCAATTTTCGCCCTTATGAGGTCTTCGGCGTACGCTATCAACCAATCGGTGAGAATCAGCCCTACCGCCAGCAAGGCATTGCGTCGTGGTACGGCAAGAAGTTTCATGGCAAAAAAACTGCCAACGGCGAAACCTATGACATGTACGCCATGACGGCAGCCCACCCCACCCTGCCCTTGCCGAGTTATGCCATAGTCAGCCGCCCCGGTACCGACCGATCGGTAGTAGTACGCATAAATGATCGTGGACCATTCCATACCGGGCGCATTATCGATTTATCCTACGTCGCCGCCTACAAGCTCGGCCTGATAGGGCCAGGCAGCGGGCAGGTGGTCGTCCAGGCGATCACCAACAACGATATCCGTGCCGGTAATTATCCCCAGGCCGGCAGCCTACTTGCCAGCGCTACGCCAAGTACAAGTGCAAGGCCAAGCCCTGCTGCCAGTGACGCGGTCGTACCAAAGCTGGTGGCCAGCACCACGCTGCACGACCATGCCGCGGCAAGCAGCCCTGACGGGCCAGCACGCAGCCAGGCCCTGGACGGCTCCCGGCACAAGGTATACCTGCAATACGGCGCCTTTGCTTCAGCCGATAATGCCAACTCCCTGGCCAGCAGGATAAATGACCAGATTCAAGGCATTAGCAAACCGGCCGTAGTCAGCCAGCACGCCGAAATATTCAAGGTGCGCTCCGGGCCCTTTAGCTCGCGCGAGCTGGCGCACCAGGACGCCGAGCTGCTAAGCGCAACAACCGGCTTGAATCCAGTCATTTCTCTGGATCAAAGCATTTAAATGCTAAATCCTAACCGCGGTTCTGCAAGCCCCACTCATAAAATCTGCTACGCCCCTGGCCAGTAATTTTTGCCGCCACCCTGGCGGCATCGCGCAAGGACATTTCGTCCAATAGTATTGTCATTAGCCGTTGCTCTGCGACACTCAAACCGACGTCCGGGTCATCATTTGGCTGCTTGGCATGCAGTACCAGCACAAATTCACCTTGACCACGGTGTTTATCGGCTTGCAGCCAGTTTGCTACTGCCGCCAAAGGCAAAGTCTGGATTTCTTCAAAGCGTTTACTGATTTCACGCGCAATGGTTATCTGGCGCGTGCCGCCACCGAGCTGCAACAGGTCTTGCGTCGCAGCAACAATCCTGTGCGGGGTTTCAAACAATACCAGGGGCACGTCACAGCGCTGCAGCCAATGCTGCAAAAACGTCCGTCTAGCCTGGGCTTTGGCGGGCATAAAACCGGCGAAACAAAAAGCCGGCTGATCATCGGCCGTAGCCCCACTCGCCATCAGCGCCGCGAGTAACGCACTCGGGCCAGCAATAGGTATAACCCGCAGCCCTTGAGCCTGAACTATTTTTACTATATGCCCGCCAGGGTCGCTGACAGCCGGCGAACCGGCATCGGCTACCAAAGCTATGCGCTGCCCCTGCTCCAGGGCTTGTACTATGCGCTGCGCAACTGCGTGCTCGTTATGCCGATGGGCCGCCAGCAATGGGGTTTTGATACCCCATGCCTGCAACAAGGCCTGGCTGGTACGGGTGTCTTCAGCGGCGATCGCATCGCAGATGGATAAAGCGTACCAGGCCCGCAGGCTTAAATCAGCCAGGTTGCCGATTGGCGTTGCTACCACGTACAGGCTGGCTGCTGGCCACTGCTGCTCACCAAGCTTAAGGCCGTGATATTTAAAAGCCTGCTCCAACGCAGCCAACTCGATTTGTTCCATACTAAATACCCAGATTTTTATTGCTCGTAATTATGAACCACTTAGCAGATTCTTACGCCATCGCTGCCAGAGCACAGGCCCGCGCCATCAGGTTGCGGGCCAAAACCACTGCCCGGCGTGCCCGCGCGCCGACACTAGCAGCTGGCATCATCTATACCAGCGCCTTGGCGCACGGCTCCGCCAGCCAGCAAAATGGCCACGCCGCCGAATTAATGGCCGCCAGATTCTTGCGCCGTCACGGTCTACGTATTCTAGCCAGTAACCTGCGCTGCCGGCTGGGTGAGCTGGACCTGGTAGCGCTGGATGGCACTATACTGGTCTTTATTGAAGTGCGCGCACGTAACAGCCGCTATTTTGGCGGGGCGAGCGCTAGCGTCAGCCGTAAAAAACAGCAAAAAATCATACGTTGCAGCGCATATTTTTTACCCGTATTGAGTAAAATGAGCGGGCTGGTCGGGCCGCTACGCTGTCGTTTTGACGTTGTAGCCATAGAGCAGAACCAACTTGATTGGCAGGTGGACGCTTTCCGCTGTGATTCGCATGCCGGTGTTTTTTAACTTTGTACGTGCGATAATCTCAGCTTATGGATATGAATACACGCATGGCAGGACATTTTGCTGCCGCTATGGATGCCATACAGGCAAGCGCGGCCGTCTTGAGTCCACAACTAGCTGCTGGCGCAGAAGTTCTGTTTACCGCATTGGGCAATAATGCCCGCATTTTTGCCTGTGGTAATGGCGGCTCGGCGGCCGATGCCCAGCACTTTATTGCCGAGCTGGTTGGGCGCTTCGAGCGCGAACGCCTGCCGCTCGCCGGTATTGCCTTAAATACCGATACGTCGATACTTACGGCGGTTGGTAACGATTATGGTTACGATACAATTTTTGAGCGTCAGGTAAATGCCCTGGGGCAAAGCGGTGACGTGCTGGTAGCAATTACTACCAGCGGCAACTCGGCCAATGTACTGCGCGCCATACAGGCTGCACACGAGCGTGACATGGTAGTGGTAGCTTTAAGCGGCAAAGGCGGCGGTGCGCTCAACGACTTACTGCTCGAAACAGACATACACTTATGCGTGCCGCACGAGCGCACCATGCGCATCCAGGAAATCCACATCATCCTTTTGCACGCCTTATGCGATGGTGTCGACGCTTTATTACTGGGAGATTAAGCACAATGATACGGTTTTCAAACGCTCTGATCCGCCTCTGTATTGGCGTAGCCGGTTTGGCTTTATTAAGCGGCTGCGCAGCATTTGTTTTGGGCGGAGCGGCCACCACGGCCACGGTAGCCACCGACAGGCGCACCACGGGCGAGCAAGTCGATGATCAAACCATCGAGCTGCGGGTGGCCAGCGAGATGGAAAAAGAGTTCGGTGACAAGGCCAGAACCAACAGCCTATCGTATGCTGGCAAGGTTTTGATCGTGGGCGACGTACCGAGCGCGGCCGACGTGCAAAAAGCCAGCAATATAGTGCTTAACGTGCCGCAGGTACACAGCGTAGCCAATTTCCTGCAGGTAGGCGATCCGGCAGCGCTGGGCGTACGCTCCAACGACACCTGGATTACCTCCAAGGTAAAAAGCCAGATGATTGCTACCAAGGGCGTACCTTTTCGCACCATCAAGGTCATGACCGAGCGCGGCGTAGTTTATTTAATGGGCAAGGTTACCAAGGCCGAAGCAGATGATGCGGCGCGCGTAGCCGCTTCTATAAATGGTGTCAATAAAGTCGTAAAATTGTTTGACATTGTTACCCCGCAAGAAATTGAACGCGAGTACTCGGATACCCCCGACACGCAGCCGGTTTCTGGTGACAGGGCTAGTAATTAACAGAGCACAATGAAAAAATTTGTTTTTATTCTGGTGGCAGCCGTTGTGGTAGGCGCTGCGGCTTTCTGGCAGTTTTTGGGCACTTCACAGGCGGCCCCTGAGGTCACCTTCGATTACCTCGACGGCCAGCAGGTCAGCATGCAGGACTTGCGCGGCAAGGTGGTGCTGGTCAAGTTTTGGGCCACCAGCTGTACCACCTGTGTTGCGCAAATGCCGGACACCATCCGCCACTACCAGGAGCTTAAGGACAAGGGCTTCGACACTATCGCCGTTGCCATGCAATACGACCCGGTCGGTTATGTGGAAAATTTCACCACCAGCAGACAGCTGCCATTTCCGGTGGCGATCGACAGCAAGGGTGAGATTGCCAAGGCCTTTGGCGACATCCAACTGACGCCTACTTCAATTCTCATAGATAAGCAGGGCAATATCATCAAGCGCTACCTGGGCAATTACGACGAAACCGCCTTTTTGAATACCGTAACAGAGGCCCTGGCGTCCTGACATGAATAATCCAGCCCATAACACCACCCCAGGCACGCTGGCCGATAACGTCAAGGCCGAGGTTTTATCCGAGGCTTTGCCCTATATTCGCCGCTTTCATGGCAAAACCGTGGTTATCAAATATGGCGGCAACGCCATGACTGACGAGCACCTGCAGCGTAGTTTTGCCCACGACGTCGTACTGCTTAAGCTGGTTGGCCTGAACCCGGTAGTCGTCCATGGCGGCGGCCCGCAAATCAATAGCGCGCTCAAACGCATCGGCAAGCAAGGCGAATTCATACAAGGCATGCGCGTGACCGACGCCGAAACCATGGAAGTGGTGGAATGGGTCTTGGGCGGCCAGGTCCAGCAAGACATAGTAATGATGATTAACCAGGCGGGCGGCAAGGCCGTTGGTCTAACCGGCAAGGACGGCAGCCTGATACAGGCGCGCAAAAAACTTTTACCCGACGCAGAAAACCCTGGCCAGTTCATCGATATTGGCTTTGTCGGCGACGTCGAACGCATAGAGCCAGCGGTAGTCAAAGCCCTCCAGGATGATCAGTTCATACCGATTATTTCGTCTATCGGCTATAGCACCGAGGACGGTCAGGCTTATAACATCAACGCCGATGTCGTAGCCGGCAAGATCGCCGAGGTTTTAGGCGCAGAAAAGCTGGTAATGCTGACCAATACGCCGGGTGTATTAGATAAAAACGGCCAATTATTAAGCAAGTTATCGGCCCAAACCATAGATGCGCTATTTCAGGATGGCACCTTATCGGGTGGCATGCTGCCAAAAATATCCTCGGCCCTGGATGCCGCCAAGTTTGGGGTCAATGCGGTGCACATAGTCGACGGCCGGGTGCCACACTGCCTATTGCTGGAAATCCTGACAGACCGGGGCGTTGGTACGCTTATCAGCGCCCACTAACACCCACTAAGCCTTGCTGCCGCATACCGGACAGCTGGGGTCCTTGCCAAAGTTGATGGTATCCCACTGCATACGCAAAGCGTCAACCGCAAGCAGCCTGCCAAGCAAAGGCTGACCCATACCAACCAGTAGCTTGATGGCCTCGGCCGCCTGCACGCTGCCAACCATCCCCACCAACGGCCCCAGCACACCGGTAGTGGCACAGCGCAGCTCCTCAGCCGCGTCGGCCTCAGGAAACAGGCAGTGATAACAGGGCGAATGCGGCAGACGCAGGTCATATACGCTTATTTGACCGCTGAACTTGATGGCGGCCCCGGACACTAACGGCAGCTTGTTGGCAACGCAGGCGCGGTTGATGGCGTGTCGGGTGGCAAAGTTATCACAGCAATCCAGCACCACGCTAACGCCTTTGAGAAGCTCGATTAAAGCGGCGACGTCAACCCGTTGCGTGATTGGTACTACTTGCACATCGGGATTAAGGGCGTTTAAGGCACGCCTGCCAGACAACGCCTTGGGCTGGTCAAGGCTAGCCATGCCATGCAGGATCTGGCGCTGCAAATTACTGATTTCAACCACGTCATCGTCAACCAGACTGATTTTGCCCACCCCGGCAGCCGCCAGATACAACGCCGCCGGCGACCCCAGGCCGCCAGCGCCAATAATAACCGCATGCGCATCCAGCAAGGACTGCTGGCCTTCAACGCCGAACTCATCCAGCAGTATGTGGCGGGCGTAGCGCAACAAGCGCGTATCGTTTAGTTCGACAGCCATGCTTATTGCAAACGTATCATGCCCTCAGGCGTTATGCGGTAGCGTTGGGTTTCGCCGATACGCATATTATCTAGGGTTTTTTTTTCTGCACCTGGCGCTGCCACACCGTCCTGGCCGGCCTCGGTGATTACCTCGGTGCTGGCCTGGGCCAGCGCACGTTGCTCTTGCAGCAGCTTGGCATCGGCCTTCAATACCTTGTGGCCTTGCAAATGATTGATACCCTGGCGCAACTGCCAATCGTCCTTGCCACCAAATTCGAACATTTTTATCTCGCCCTGGACGAAATCCAGCTCGTCATCGGCTTGCTGCGACTCCTGGGTATCCAGGTGGTGGCGCAGGTCTACCTCGCGTTGCATGCGAAACAAATTACCCGCGGCGCTATCGTACACCTCAAAATCCGGCTCCACACCGGTATTCTGGATGGAACGGCCATTAGGGGTGTAATAACGCGCGGTAGTGATTTTAATACCGGTATCTTCATCGAGCGGCAAGACGGACTGTACCGAACCCTTGCCAAAAGTACGGTTGCCAATAACCTTGGCACGCCCATAATCCTGTAGCGCACCCGCCACGATCTCGGAAGCCGAGGCCGAGCCTATATTTACCAGCACCACCATCGGGACGCTTCTGGCCCAAGTGGGCAACTGGCCCGCACGATCGATATTGCGGGAGTAAAACTCTTCGTTTGAGGAGGGAATCCGGCCCTTGGTTGCAACCACCAATTTGCCCGGCTCGATAAAGGCCGAGGTCACGCCAATCGCGCCTTCGAGCAAGCCACCCGGGTCATTGCGCAAATCCAGCACCAGCCCCTTGGGCGCCGCGTCAGGAGCCAGGCCAGCGAGCATTTTTATCAAGTCGCTAACCGTACGATCCTGGAACTGGCTAATGCGCACGTAAGCTATGCCATCGTCGAGCATTTCACCACGCACGCTGCGGGTTTTGATCATTTCGCGCACCAGCTTGAACTTCAAGGGCTTGCCTGAACCACTACGAATAATGGTGAGTTCTATGTCAGTACCTGGCTCGCCCCGCATTTTCTTGACCGCCTCGCTCAGGCTCAGGCCTTTGGTCAGCTGACCGTCGATATGCGAGATAAGATCACCCGTAATAATACCTGCGCGCTGCGCCGGGGTATCCTCGATGGGAGCGATAACCTTGGGCATGCCGTCTTGGGTGCCGATTTCAATGCCCAGACCGCCAAAGCCGCCCCTGGTAATATCCTGCATCTGCTTGAAGGCATCCGCATCCAGGTATACGGAGTGCGGATCCAGCTCATCAAACATACCTTTTATGGCTTCGTCAATCAAAGCCTGATCGGCGACCGGCTCGACATAGCTGGCCTTGATGGCACCATATACGTTGGCAAATTGCTGCAAGGCTTTTAAAGGCAATGGCTCGGCCTTCTGGGCAGCCGCAGCTATACCCAGGCTGACCAGAATACCCGCCAGGAAACTCACCAGCACCCAGGATAACGAGCGTTTATTAGAAAAATTCATAAAGCCTCAGCAATGTGCCAAGCGTACATTTTAGCGTAAGCGCACTATTGACGCAGCCATAACTGCGGATTAACAGGAGCGCCCTGATGGCGCAACTCAAAATACAAGCCCGGCTCTACCTGACCGCCGGTTGCACCAACCTGAGCCAGGGTATCACCCTGGGCCACAACGTCACCGAACTCGCGTAATAAAGCCTTGTTGTAGGCGTACACGCTAAGAAATTCATTACCGTGGTCCAGTATAAGCAGATTACCAAAGCCAGCCAACCAGCCTGCATACACTACCCGGCCAGCCGCCACCGCCTGCACCGGTGTACCTTCGGTGGCCCGTAATACCACCCCGCGCCAAACGCCACCGTCTGGGCGCTGACCACCAAAACGGCCCTGAATCTGGCCCTTGACTGGCATTGGCAAGCCTTTGCTCAAACCCTTAAAACCGCCGTCGGCTTGTCTGGCTGGTGGGGCCGGTTCGGGCTGCTGCGCTTGGGCTGCCTGTTTAGCTTGGGCCGCCTGTTTGGCCTGGCGCGCTTGCTCGGCGCGCTGCGCTTGGGCACGTTTTTTAAGCTCTTGGTTGATGCCGGCAATTAACTGGCCCAGGTTTTGGTCCCGCGCCTTGAGCTTATCCGCCTGCGAGCGCGCTTGTTGCAATTCTCCCTCCAGCTGCGCGAGCAATTGCTGGCGTTGCTTTTGCTGGTCTTGCAAACTTGCTTGCCGTTCTCTGGCCTGTTGCTGCAAAACCAGCAACTCTGTTTGCTTGCGCCCTGTTTCTTGTTGCAAGTCCGCCAGCCTGGTCATAGTGGCATGCACGTTGTGCAGCGCCGTAGTGCGCGCCTTACCGATATAAGCCAGCCACGCCAGCTCGCGCCCTATTGCTTGCGGGTCGCGCCCGGACAGCAAAGCGGTCCAGGGGGACAAACCACTGGCGTATTGGGCGCGTAACTGCGCGGCGAGCGCTTGTTGCTGGAGCTGCAACAGCTTATCCTGCGCCGTAAGCGCCTGCGCCAGCTTATCCAGAGCACCCTGCAAGCTTTGCTCACGCTGGGCCAGATCCACCAACTCGCGGCTGATATCAGAGATCGCCAGCTCGGACTTTTGCAATGCCGCGCTGGCGTCCTCGCGCGATGCGGTGGTTGACTCTATGGCCTTGTGCAAGGCCTGCATTTGCTCACGGATTGCCGCGCGCTCGCGCGTGGCCTGCTGCTGGCGCTGTTGCAACTGCTGTTCTGACCCGCTTGCGGTTTGTCCGCTGGCCCGGCCTGCCAACACCAGCGCCAGGCCCAGCAACAAAGCCAGGGCCACCAGGTGTCTGCCCCAGGCCAGCCGGGCAAAAGCCTCAGTAAGGTTTGCGCGATGAGGCCGTGCGCTCATTTGCTCCAGGCCTTCAGGATGCCTTGCCTTGATTGGCTACGGCCTGCATCTGGGCCTGGATTTCATCCTGATCGGCCAGATAATAGCTGCGTATAGGGCGCAGGTCATCATCAAGTTCGTACACCATTGGCTGCCCGGTAGGTATATTCAAAGATACTATGTCCTCATCCGCTATGCCATCAAGGTGCTTTACCAAAGCCCGCAAACTATTGCCGTGGGCCGAAATCAGTACCCGCTGGCCAGACTTGACCAAAGGAGCGATGTTTGCCTGCCAATACGGCACCACCCGCTTAACAGTGTCGTGCAAACACTCACTGGCGGGCAACTGTTCGGGGGCAATGTTTTTGTAGCGACCATCAAAACGCGGATGACGCGGGTCTTCCAGCGCCATCGGCGGCGGGGCTATATCGTATGCACGGCGCCACTGGTGGACCTGATCCTCACCGTGCTGGGCCGCAGTTTCGGCCTTGTTTAAACCTTGCAAGGCACCGTAATGACGCTCATTCAAGCGCCAGTCCAAACGCGTAGGCGTATACATTGCATCCAAAGCATCCAGGGCTATCCAAAGCGTGCGTATCGCGCGTTTAAGCACCGAAGCAAACGCGATATCAAACTCAAAGCCATGTTCGCGTAACAATAAGCCTGCCTGGTAGGCTTGCTCGCGGCCAGTCTCGGTAAGGTCTATATCCTTCCAACCAGTAAAACGATTTTCGAGGTTCCATTGGCTTTCGCCATGGCGCATCAGAACCAGTTTGTGCATAATTGCCCCATTAAAAAAGATCTAAACTGCTGACCATTTTATAATCATTGTTTGGCTAAGGCAGCGCGCGCCTGAAACGCGGCTTGCAAGCCAGGCTAAAACCTCGTGGGCTTGCCCCGCTTTAACCAATATTACAGGAAATTCCGTGGACTTTTTACTAAGCCAGAACAACATCTGGATTTTAATTTTGGCGCTGGTGTCTGGCGGCCTTTTGCTCTTTCCCAGTCTGTTCAAGGGCAGAGCTGGAGCGCAGGTAAGCCTGGGCGATGCGATCCGGCTATTCAATCAGGATAATGGCCTATTCGTAGACATACGTCCCGAAGCCCAGTTCAAGGCCGGCCACATACCACAGTCACGCAACATACCGGCGGATACGTTAGAATCACATGCAGGCAGTCTACCCAAAGACAAGCCCCTGATTGTCGTATGCGTGCGTGGCCAGATAGCCAAAGGCGCGGTTAAAACCCTTAACAAGCACGGCATTGACAAGGCTGTTAGTCTTGAAGGTGGCATCAACGCCTGGATAGAAGGCGGGTTTCCGATCAAAAAATCTTAATGCAAATACCCCAAATGGCTAAAGTTACAATGTATAGCGCCACGGTATGCCCGTACTGCGTACGGGCTGAAATGCTGCTCAAACAGCGTGGCGTAACCGCAATCAACAAAATCATGGTTGACCGTCAACCAGAGCAGCGCGACCTGATGATCAAGCGCACCGGCAGGCGTACCGTGCCGCAAATATTTATCGATGACAAGCATATAGGCGGCTATGACGACCTGGCGGCGCTGGATCGCGCCAACGGTTTATTGCCGCTTTTGCAGGCCTAATTTATTTAATTTCATACTGGATCCACCATGACCGAACCAAGCAACCAACAAAACGCCCCCGCTCCCAGCTTTGGCCTGCAGCGCACTTATGTCAAAGATTTATCTCTGGAAATGCCCAACGCCCCAGAAGTTTTCCTGGAAAAAGACCAGCCCAAGGTAGAAGTTGGCATTAAAGTAGCCGGGCAGAAGTTGGCTGATACGGTTTTTGAGTCGGTGGTAACTGCTACGGTCACCACCCGCATCAACGATAAGGTCGTATATCTGGTAGAACTAAGCCAGGCAGGTATATTCGAAGCTGCCAATATTCCCGAAGGTCAGCTTGACCCCCTGCTGGGCATTGTTTGCCCAACCATGCTTTATCCTTACCTGCGCGCCAATGTAGCCGACGCCATTACGCGCACCTCGCTGCCGCCGCTGCATCTGAGCGAAATGAACTTTCAAGCCCTGTACGAACAACGCATGGCCGAGCAGCAACAAGCTGACCAACAGCAGGATTCCGGCCTGATCGTGCCACCTGGCGCGCGCGCCTGACACGTAGGCCATGGCGCGCACGACCAAAGTACTGGTACTTGGTGCCGGCAGCTGGGGCACGGCTCTGGCTGCTTGCGCCAGCCAACAGGCCGACACACTGCTTTGGGCCCGGTCAGAGATCGCTGCGCAAGCCATCAACCAACAGCACCAAAACCCCAGCTATCTGCCCGGCATCCAGCTGCCCCAAAGCCTGCGCGCCAGCGCCAGTTTTGATGGGGCCTTGGCCCACGTACTCGATAGTCCTGAGCCAGACACCCAAAGGCTGATAATCCTGGGCGTACCGATGGCCGGGCTGGCGGACGTTTGTGCCCGCCTGGCGGCGGCCATTACGCCGCTTGGCCCCAGCATCCACGTACTCTGGACCTGCAAGGGCATCCATCCAGAATCCAGACAATGGCCCGATCAGGTAGTCAGCCAACACCTGGCCCAGCACCCCAAGCTGCACCTGGGGGTGATTGCCGGGCCATCATTTGCCTACGAAGTCGCCCAGGGCTTGCCAGTGGCTTTAACGGTGGCCAGCCATAACGCTGCTACCGGGGCAGTTACCCAGGATGTTTACCGCGACAGCCACGTACGCGTCTACACCACTACCGACATCATCGGCGTGCAGGTTGGCGGGGCGCTTAAAAACGTAATTGCCGTGGCCTGCGGCATAAGCGATGGCCTGCAACTGGGCACCAACGCACGCGCCGCCCTGATTACGCGCGGCTTGGCCGAAATCAAGCGTTTAGGCGTTGCCATGGGGGGCTTACCCGCTACCTTTAACGGCCTTACCGGCTTGGGTGATCTGGTACTAACTGCTACCGGCGATTTATCGCGCAACCGCCAGGTTGGCCTGGCAATCGGGGCGGGTACCCCAGTGGCTACGGTCCTGGCCCAGGGCACTACTACCGAAGGCGTGCGTTGCGCACGCGCCGCCCTGGCGCTGGCACAACAGCACCATCTGGATTTACCGATTATCGCAACTACCTGTCAGGTACTATTTGACGGCTTAAGCCCCAGCGATGCCGTAACAGCATTGCTTACGCGGGCTACCGGAGCAGAATAAAGCCTGTGGCTGCAACTCAAACACCGCCCTCGTAAGCGCATTGGCGCCAGGCCTCAAATACGGTTACGGCGACGGCATTGGACAAATTCAAGCTGCGCTGCTGGGGCAACATAGGCAAACGGATACGCTGCCCCGGCTGGAACAAATCTAATTGCAACGCTGATAAGCCGGCGGTTTCACGCCCAAACACAAAAACATCACCGGCCTTGAAACTATGCGTGCCGATTAGCGTCGAGCCCTGGGTGGTAATCGCAAAGCACCTGTCGGTGGCGGCGCCAATCGCTTGCAGCGCCTGCTGCAGAGATGCGTGTTGGCAGATTGTGGCCCACTCATGGTAATCCAGCCCGGCCCTGCGCATGCGGGCATTATCCAGCCGGAAACCCATGGGCTGCACCAGGTGCAGGCTGCAACCAGTATTGGCTGCTAGACGGATTACATTGCCGGTGTTGGGTGGGATTTCAGGTTCGACCAATACTATATGAAACATAAACACTCTAAATTTTCAGGGCCCGCGCCACTACCCAAGCCTCAACGTGGGTCGCGCCCGCATATTTTAAACTTTGCGCTACGGCATGCATGGTTGCCCCGGTAGTTAAAACGTCATCGACAACGGCAATCCGCAGGCCACTGGCCCCAACAGGCAGATAACGCTTACGCACGGCCCGCAGAGCCGGTAGATTACAGGCATAAAGCGTGCTGTCAGCCCGCATGCGCCGGGCGCGCGACAGCATGGCTTGACGTGGCGCAGAGTGCGCACGATACAATAAATCCAGGCTATATGGCAGCCCCATACGCCTGGATAGCAAGCGCGCGATCTCGGCCGGCGGGCTAAAACCCCGCCTGCGCACAGACTGCGTGTGGGCGGGCACGGTAACGATGCAATCAGGCGGGCCACCGGCCAACCAGGCACGGGCCAGAATAGCTTGCTCCAAACTACGCCCCAACAGCTGGGCCAATTGCAAATTACCCAGGCCTTTATATTCGTGCAGCAATTGCTTGCCCAAACCCACATAATCAAAGGCGGCCACCACCCTGTCAAAAGCCGGATTCAACAAGCCACACCCTGGACAGCCGCCATCGACCAGCAACGGGTGCCAACATTTTTTACAACGCTGCACAAAAACCGACGGCCGCAACCGCCCGGCGCAAGCCGAACACAAACCCTGGTGCCCCAGGCGCGTACCACAGCCGGGACACTGCGCTGGTATAAACTTATAACAGCCATCGTAAAACCTCAGCGCTATGCGCCTGAAGCTGGCTGACAGAGTTCTGCTATGGTGCGGCATAATGCCTGCTATGAAAACACATTTTTTACCTGTTTTAATATAGGTTTTGGTCCTTTATGTCACAGTTACCGAGCTTGCCCATAAACGCTGCCACTGTTAGCCAACAGTTTGCCCGGCGCGCGCCTCTGGACGGCGCCCAGTTTCTTTATGGCGAAATAGCCCAGCGCATGTTGCAACGCTTGAGCTACATCCGCCTGCAGCCGCAAGACATACTGGATGCCGGCTGTGGCGCCGGGCATGCGCTGGATCCGTTACGCGCACGCTATGCCGGGTCAAATTACATAGGACAGGACAACTGCTCGCCGTTGCTGCAGGTGGCACGCCAGCGCTATCAGCACAAACCCAGTTTGTGGCATAAATTACGCAACAAGCCAGCACCGGGGCTGCGCTTTGAGCAAGCCGATATGGCCAGTACCGGCCTGGCAGACCAAAGCCTGGACCTGGTCTGGTCCAACCTGGCCCTGCACTGGCATCCCGAGCCGCACCTGGTGCTGCAAGAATGGCGCCGCATATTACGTAACGATGCCCTGGCCATGTATTCCAGCTTTGGCCCTGGGTCGTTAGTGGAGCTGCGCGCGGCCATCGAAGACGCCGGCCTGGAGACGCAAACCATGCAGTTTGTCGACATGCATGATTTCGGCGACATAATGCTGCAAGTAGGCTTTGCCGACCCGGTAATGGATCAGGAAGTAATTACCCTGACCTACCGTAGCGCCGCCAAGCTATTGGAGGACATGCGCGCCCTCGGTGGCAACCCCAACCCGGCCAGGCGTGCTACGCTTGCTGGCAGCAATTGGCGCAAGCGCTTGCTCCAGGCCCTGGAAAAGCGTCGCAATCACGACGGCACCATCCACATCACCCTTGAGGTAGCTTACGGGCACGCCTGGCGGGTGCAGGCCCGCAAGGGGATATTTGGCGACTTGCCCGTCACCAGATTCAAGCCAGCAGCAGCAAGCGATCCACACAAACCTGCGCCACGCGTCGTGCCACGCAAACCTGACGAGCACAATGGCTAAAACCAAACCCATCAGTCTGGCGGCACAATTGCTGGCCAGTGCCACAGCACTGGCAGCGGTGCTCAAGGGCCAATCTCTATCTGCGGCCCTGACGCAAACGCCAGCACCACTGCGCCCCGGCGTGCAGGCCCTAAGCTTTTTTGCCTTGCGCCGTTTTGGTCTAAGCCGGGCCCTGGTAGCAGTCCTGGTGCCCAAGCCAGTCAAGGAGCCGCTCGTGCAAGGCTTATTGCTATTGGGTCTGGCGCTACTTGAGGCCAGTTACGCCCAGGCGGAAAAGGGTACGGCTGACGCCGGCACCCCGATTTATCCAGCCCACACGCTGGTAGACCAATTAGTCAGCGCTGCAGCAGCCCATCCCCGTAGCCGTCGGGCAAAGGGCTTAATCAATGCCACAATGCGGCGTTTTGGCCGCGAACACCCAAGCCTGTTGGCACAAATCCAGGATCTGCCAGAGGTGCGCTATCAACACCCCGAGTGGTGGATCAAAGCGGTGCAGGCAGCCTGGCCTGAGCATTGGCAGGATATTCTGCAGGCCGCCGGCCAGGCCCCTCCTATGACATTGCGCAGTAATATCCGCCGTATCAGCCGGGATGAGCTGCAAGCTCACTTGCAGGCAGCTGGTATTGGCAGCAGCCGTGCGCTGGCACAGGCTTTGATCCTGGAGCGGCCCTCTCCGGTTCAGGACATACCGGGTTATGCGCAAGGTTGGTGGTCGGTGCAAGACGTTTCTGCCCAATTGGCCGCAACGCTACTGCCTTTACAGAAAAACTGGCGGGTGCTCGATGCCTGTGCTGCGCCGGGGGGCAAAACCGCCCATATGCTGGAGCTGCAGCAAGTCCAGTTAACCGCCATTGATAACGACGCCGGGCGGCTGCAACGGGTAGCCGATAATTTACAGCGCCTGGGCCTGGATAGTGCGTCCAATCGTTTGCTCTGCGCCGACGTCAGCCAGGTGCAAAGCTGGTGGGATGGACAGGCATTTGATGCCATTTTGGCCGATGTGCCGTGCACGGCTTCGGGAGTGGTGCGGCGCCACCCCGATATACCCTGGTTGCGCCAGCCACAAGACATAGACAAAATGGCCAAATTACAAGCCAAAATTCTGGCGGCGCTGTGGCCATGTCTGGCAAAAGGTGGCTATTTGCTTTACGCTACATGCTCGATATTTCCACAAGAGGGCAGCCTGCAGATGGAAAAATTCTTACAGCGCCACGCCGATGCCGTCCTATTGGAATATCCTGGGCATATTTTGCCAGGCCGGGAACAGGCCGGCGACGGTTTTTTCTACGCCCTGTTACGCAAAGGCCGGGATTTATGAGTCCGCTGCCAAAGCTTAGGGCGCAAACGCCTAACGTCAGCTACTGGCTTGTGCGCGCAGCCATGGCCATAGCCCTGGTATGTGCCATAGCCCTGCTGGCCGTGTTGGTGTGGTCTACCGGTAAACCAACCTTTTTTGCCGGCCTGTATGACAAGCTCATGGTGCTCAATGGCATACTCGCCATAGCCTTGGTAAGTCTGGTTGTAATCCTGGCCGTACGCCTGCTGCGGCAAATCCGCCGGCGCCAGTTCGGTGCCCGGCTAACGGCGCGCTTTACGGCCTACTTTACCCTCATAGGCATACTCCCAGGCGTACTTATTTATGCCTTATCGGTGCAATTCATGTCGCGCTCCATGGAGTCGTGGTTTAACGTACGCGTCGACTCCGCGCTGGAAGCCGGCCGCGGGCTGGGCCACGCCGCTTTGGACGCCCAGTTAAACGAGCTTAGCAATCAGGCCAATAGCATATCCCTGCGGCTGAATAACGCCAGTGATAGTGAAATTTCTGTGCTCATAACCACGCTACGCGCTTCTTTTGGCGTCGATGAGCTGATGGTATTTAGCGGTAGCGGCCGCTTGATTGCATTTTCTTCGGCCGACTATGGTCTGGCACTACCAGATTTACCCCCTGCCAATGTAATGAACCAATTACGCATAGCCCACGGCTATGCCGCGGCTGAAAACGCTGGCGCCGCCATCGATGGGCCGGCCAACCCTGGGCTGCACCTACGCGTAATCATCCCCCTTGGGAACGGCCTGGACAGGATAGGCCAGACCATCAGTCTGAGTAGCGATTCGCGCTGGCTGCAATTGGTGCAAGCGGTGCCGGAACGCATTGCACAAAATATAAATCAGGTGCAGCAAGGCTTCAATGACTATCAGGAGCTGGCCAAAGAGCGCGAAAACCTGCATGAACTATATGGGGTTACCTTGACCCTGGCGCTTATTCTGGTGGTATTTGCTTCTACCGTGGCCGCCTTGGCGGTATCCAGACGCCTGGTACAGCCCTTGCTGACCCTGGCTTCTGGGACCCAGGCGGTAGGCGTAGGCGATTACCGGCCGCTACCCGAGCTGCCCGCCAATGACGAAGTAGGCCAGCTCACACGCTCGTTCAACACCATGACGCGCCAGCTTGAAGAGGCCAGGGTTACCGTAGACAGGCACCGTAAGCAACTTGAGCAAAGCAAGCTTTATCTGGAGACAGTGCTCAGCAACTTGTCCTCAGGTGTACTGGTGTTTGACAAAACATTTTGCCTGAACATGTTTAACCAGGGTGCGCAAAATATTCTGCACGCCGACCTGCGTAGTTGCCAGGGCCGGCCATTGGAAACCATAGACGCCGTACTGCCGTTTGCCCAAATGATACGACAGGCTTTTGCCGCCCACGACGCGGTCGAATCAACCCGGCCGTATTGGCAACAGCAATTTGAAATCGAGCTGCAAGAGGCACCCGATAATGAGCGTAAAAAACACGTTATTACTATTTTTGCGCGCGGTAGCCTGCTGCAATTAGGCGAGCAACAAGACGGCTTTCTGGTGGTGTTTGACGATATTAGCGAGGTCATTTCAGCCAGTCGCACCGTGGCATGGGGCGAAGTCGCCCGCCGGCTGGCGCACGAAATCAAGAACCCGCTAACCCCGATTCAGCTCTCAGCCGAGCGCCTGGCGCTTAAGCTGGCCGGTCACTTGCAAGAGCATGAAGCCAACATCTTGCAGCGCTCTACTCAAACCATAGTCAATCAGGTGGCCTCGTTAAAGCAAATGGTTGACGATTTTCGTGACTATGCCCGCACCCCACCGGCGCAAATGCAGCCGGTAAAATTAAACGACCTGCTTACCGAAGTCTTGACGCTATACGGCTGGGATCCGGATCAAGATCAGGGCGCCCTCATTGGTGGGGTGAGCTTTCAGGCCCGTTTAGCCAACGCCTTGCCCGACATCATGGGCGACCCGGCGCAATTGCGCCAGGTGATACACAACCTGTTAACCAATGCCAGGGATGCCGCCCTGCAAAGCGCGGCAAGCCCTGAAGTTCGCGTACAAACCCGTTTGATACAATCAGAAGTAGCAACTGACCCAGTCCACGTGTGTTTAACTGTTTCAGACAACGGCACCGGCTTTGCCCAAGAGCTGCTAAACCGCGTGTTTGAGCCCTATGTAACCACCAAAGCCACAGGTACTGGACTTGGTTTGGCCATAGTCAAGAAAATAGCAGAAGAGCACCAAGCTAAAATAGACATTTCCAACCGCATAGACGGTGGCGCGCGTATATCAATCCTGTTTTCTCTGCTGGCTACGACTACAGGCAAACGCGCCTAACTGGACTAAACAGGTCAGGATCAGCATAATACGAACAGTTCCAAGTGAGGTGATATGGCTCGAATTCTGGTAGTTGATGACGAAATCGGTATCCGTGAGCTACTGTCCGAGATTCTTTACGACGAAGGTCATACCGTAGCGCTGGCCGAAAACGCAGCGCAAGCGCGCGATTACCGTTTGCGCCAACGCCCTGACCTGGTATTGCTTGATATCTGGATGCCCGATATAGATGGGGTGAGCCTGCTCAAAGAGTGGTCCAACCAGGGTTTGTTGAACATGCCGGTAATCATGATGAGCGGCCATGCAACCGTGGATACCGCGGTCGAAGCCACCCGCATAGGGGCGGTGGACTTCCTCGAAAAGCCCATCACCATGCAAAAGCTTTTAAAAGCCGTAGCCGCTGGCTTGGCGCACCCGGTGATACCAGCCGCGATGCGCGAGCGCACCGAACGCCCGGTACGACCCGAGCCAGTGTTCGTGCAACCAGTCGAAAGCCCCGCCCAGGCTGGCGTTGATCACAGCCAAGCCAGCCACCCGCAAGGACCCAATGGCACCTCCCAGCTTGGACGTATCTCACTGGAGCAGCCCTTGCGCGAGGCGCGCGATGAGTTCGAACGGATTTATTTTGAATACCACTTACAACAAGAAAATCACAGCATGACGCGCGTATCCGAGCGCACCGGCCTTGAGCGTACCCACTTATACCGCAAGCTCAAGCAATTGGGGATCGAAACCTCACGCAAAAAAACCAGCTGAATGCGCCAACTCGCTGGCTTGCTGGCGCCTGCCACCAGGCCTTTGCAAGCAGGTAATGCGCAGCACGCCATCGGCTGCCGCCACGTCCAGGCCCTCTTGATCGATCTTAATCAGCTCGCCGGGCTTGACATCAGCCGGCAAAGGGCCCGGCAAGGACTGGGCTGCCCATACCTTCAACACCTGCTGCGCGCCTGCTAAACGGGCCGTAGCACCGGGAAATGGATCAAACGCGCGGATCTTGCGCTCCAGCACCGCACAGGGCTGGTTAAAATCCAGCGCGGCTTCGGCCTTGGCAATTTTTTCTGCATAACTGAAGCCGCTCGCCGGCTGCGGCTCGGGCCGCAAGGGCGCGCCGCTGCGTAAGGCCTGCAACACCGTTAGTATGGCTTGGGCGCCATCGTTGGCAAGCGCAGCGTGCAAGCTGGCCGCGGTTTCATCCACCGCCAGTGGCCTGCTGGTTTGTAACAGCATAGGCCCGGTATCGAGCCCGGCATCCATTTGCATTATGGTTATGCCGCTGTGGCTGTCGCCGTGCTGTATGGCGCGCTGTATAGGCGCTGCCCCGCGCCAGCGCGGTAAAAGGCTGGCGTGAATATTCAGGCAGCCGTGCTCGGGCAAATCCAGCAGCCATTGCGGCAGAATCAGGCCATAGGCCACTACTACCATTACCTGCGGCTGGTATTTTAACAAGGCCTCTTGGGTCTGCCTGGCCTCGGCCGCATAAGCGCCATCCAGGCGCAGGCTGCGCGGCTGTAAAACCTCGATTGCGGCGCGCTGGGCAGATTGCTTGACCGGGCTGGGGCGCAATTTCAAGCCGCGCCCAGCTGGCCGGTCGGGCTGGGTCAATACCAGGCCAACCTCATACCCAGCGGCCAAAATGGCCTGTAAAGCAGTAGCGGCAAACTCTGGCGTACCGGCAAATGCAAGCCGCATACTCACACGCTTAAAGCGTCGCGCTGCGCTTCGCGCTCGGCCTCGCGCTGCTGCTTGCGCAAACGCGTACGAATACGGTTTTGCTTCAAAAGCGACAAGTATTCGACAAAAACCTTACCTGCCAGGTGATCCAGCTCGTGCTGTACGCACACCGCCAGCAGGCCATCGGCGTCAAACTCGTAAGGCTGGCCGTCCTGATTCAGCGCGCGCACGTGAATACGCGCAGCACGCTGCACTTCGTCATACACGCCCGGTACCGACAGGCAGCCTTCTTCGTAAACTTGCTGCTCGTCGCTTTTGTAGGTAATTTCAGGGTTGATAAGCACGTACAAATCGTTGCCATCTTCGGATACATCGATAACCACGATGCGCTCGTGCACGTCCACCTGGGTAGCGGCCAGGCCAACGCCCGGAGCTGCGTACATGGTTTCGGCCATGTCCTTGACCAGCTGGCGGATACGCGCATCAACCTGCTTGACTGGCGCGGCTACCTTGTGCAGGCGCGCATCAGGGTATTTAAGAATAGGTAATAAGGCCATGGGGCAAAATATAAATACAAAATGATATTAAAACACTTATAAGATTATATAGGGTCGATACTTGCTTTTTTCCAGTGGCAAAAAACCTGCGCAGGAGATCTTTTTAACCCCAGGCGTGTTTGCCCGTAGCTGATTCGTGGCAAACTACCTGCATGCCAAACCAGTTATCAACCACCGAGCTGCAAGCCTGGCTAAGCCTGGCGTTTAACCCCAGCATAAGCGCGCGCGTAGCACGCTCGTTGCTGGCCGCCTACGGTATGCCGCAAGAGGTGCTTGCCGCCAGCCACGGCACCCTGGCGCGCCATTTGAGCAGCCAGCAAATCAGCAGTCTTAAACAGCCCGACGCCGCCTTGACGAGCGCACTACAGCTGTGCCAGAACTGGCTAGGGCAAGAGGGCAACCACATCATCAGCCTGGCAGACAGGCTTTATCCGCACAATTTATTGCAGCTTAGCGACCCACCCCTGCTGTTATTTGCCAAGGGCCGGCTGGCGCTGCTGGGCCAGCCGGCAATCGCCGTAGTTGGCGCGCGCCACGCCACCCTCGCAGGGCTGGAAAATGCCCATGCCTTTGCCAAATACCTGGCGCAGCACAATTGGTGCATAATCAGCGGCCTGGCCAGCGGTATTGACGGTGCGGCGCACCGCGGCGCGCTGGCGGCGGGGCCCAATGGCGCAGGCACCATCGCCATTTTGGGCACTGGCATTGATCGCGTCTACCCGGCAGCACACCACGAGCTGGCCCGGACAATCGCCCGTGACGGCCTTTTGCTAAGCGAGTTCATGCTTGGCACGCCTGGGCTTAAGTATAATTTTCCCAAACGCAATCGCCTGGTAGCAGCTCTGGCGCAAGGGGTGCTGGTTGTAGAGGCGGCCCGCAAAAGCGGTTCACTGATTACCGCCAGCCAGGCCGCCGAGCTTGGACGCGAAGTATTCGCCATTCCAGGATCGATTCATTCACCGCTGTCCCATGGCTGCCACGCCCTGATTCGCCAGGGCGCCAAACTCGTAGAATCAGGCCAGGACATACACGATGAATTACAGCAACCGGGCTTACCCGGCAGCGTCCAATCCAGGCCCGACGGCCCGGCCGCCGAGCCGGCCCAGCCCGACCTAAGCGACGCGCAACGTCAATTATTACAAGAGCTTGGATACGAGCCAACCAGCCTGGATAGCCTGCAACAGCGGCTGGCATGGCCCCTGGATAAAATCCAGCAGAATCTGGCAATGCTGGAGCTGCTTAACCTGACACGCAGGCTGGCAGATGGACGCTATCAACGCTTGGGCAAATAAGGACAGACCAGTGCTCTGTTTTGGCTTGGCGCAGTGGTAATATGCAGATTATCAGATTAATGCAACGAGCCCTATTATGAGTGAATTTGTCAAAATAGTAGAAGTTGGCCCACGCGATGGCCTGCAAAACGAGCCAGACTTCGTCGCCAGCGCAACTAAAATCGACATGATCAACCGGTTGAGCGCGGCCGGCTTTGTCAACGTCGAAGCGGCGTCATTCGTATCACCGAAATGGGTGCCACAAATGGCTGACGGTAGCGCAGTCATGCAAGGCATAAGCCGCAGGGCTGGCACCATTTACTCGGCGCTGACGCCCAATATGCGTGGCTTTGAGGCTGCGCTGGCAGCGCGCGTCGATGAGGTAGTGATTTTCGGCGCGGCCAGCGAGGCTTTTTCGCAGCGCAATATCAATTGCTCAATCGCCGAATCGATTGCCCGCTTCGAGCCGGTTGCCGCCGCCGCCAAACAAGCTGGTTTATGGCTGCGCGCCAGCGTTAGTTGCTCGCTGGGTTGCCCATACCAGGGTGAGGTGCCGGTAGCGGCCGTCATCGACGTGGTCGAACGCATGCTGGCACTGGGTTGCGACGAAATCGACATAGCGGACACCATCGGCGTGGGCACCGCCCGTCAGGTCAAAGAGCTGATGCAGGCCGTAGGCCAGGTAGCCCGGCTTGATAGCCAGATTTCCGGGCATTTTCATGATACCTATGGCCAGGCCCTGGCCAATATTATCGGCGCCCTGGAAGCCGGGGTACGTATTTTTCACAGCTCGGTTGCCGGCCTGGGGGGCTGCCCCTACGCCAAGGGCGCCACCGGCAATGTAGCCAGCGAGGACGTACTGTATATGCTGCATGGCATGGGGCTAAACACCGGCGTTGATCTGGATGCCGTGGTAGATATAGGGCAGTGGATCACCAACGCAATCGGGCGCCCGAACAATAGCCGTGCCGGACGCGCCCTGGCGCTTAAAAAGGCGGGCTAATGGCCCTGGCGCCAACACTTTTTGCCGGCCCCAGCGCGCAAGAGCACCAGGAGCTTTTAAACCGGTTAGGCCCATTGCCGCTTAGGGGGCGCGCGTGGCCGCGTTGGGTCGCCGCCATAGGCTGGCTGATAATGGCTTTGATAGGGCTGCGCCTATTGTCTGTTTTACAAATATTCAACGCCCAAAACCTGTCTATGCTGGTGTTTGCCAGCATCGCCGTGTGTTACGGCGCCTTGCTGTGGATGAGCGCTTATATGTGGACTTCGGTCACCGAAATCAGCAGCCAGGGTATTCGCCAGTCGTGGATTACCAAACGCGCGGTAAGCTGGGATGAAATTCAGTCCAGCAAGTTCATACCCCTGCTGGCCTCGAAAAAACTGGTGTGCTTTGTACGTAAGGGCCGACCAGTGGTGTTTCAGGCCGGCACCCCTGAGCTCCAGGCCGCCTTTGCCCATATCAGCCTGGTGTATCGCAAGCGCAACGCTTGACTACTCGTACTTGCGTATATCCTCGATAACCTTGCCATCATTAGGCAAACTACCATTGCTGACTATCGCTACCGTAGCGCGCAGTTTGGTTGACTCACGCACGCTGGTAGCAATGGTCGCGGCATCGAGCTGGCCGTTTAGCTCAACCTGAAAGTTCATGATGTCCTGACCGGTAGAGCCGGACACTACCAACCTGGCCCGGCTGATCTCGGGGTGTTTTTGTAAAACCTGGGCAACCTGCTCTGGATGCACAAACATGCCGCGCACCTTGGTAGTTTGGTCGGCACGCCCCAGCCAGCCACGAATGCGCGCATTGGTGCGGCCGCACGGCGATATGCCCGGCATAATCGCAGACAGGTCGCCGGTGCCAAAGCGCACCAGGGGGTAATCGGGCTGCAAGGTAGTAATCACCAACTCGCCTACCTCACCTGCGGGCACGGGCTGATTAGTACCAGGACGCACGACTTCGACAATTATATTTTCGTTTAGCACCAGGCCCTCACGCGCCGCGGTCTCGTAAGCCACCATGCCTAGGTCGGCGCTGCCATAGGCCTGATAGCCGTTGATGCCACGCGCGGCTAACCAGGCCTGCATGGACGGCGGGAAAGCCTCGCCCGAGACCAGCGCACGCTGCAAGGACGGTAAAGCCACGCCCATCTCATCGGCTTTTTCGAGAATGATGCGTAAAAAACTCGGCGTACCGGCGTAGGCCTGGGGGGCCAGATCGGCCATGGCCCGTACCTGCAACTCGGTTTGGCCAACGCCGCCAGGAAATACCGTACAGTCTAAGGCGTGCGCAGCCGTCTCCATCATGGAGCCGGCCGGCGTAAAGTGATACGCAAAGCAGTTATGCACCAACATACCAGCGCGCACACCGGCGGCATACATGGCGCGGGCAAAGCCCCAATAGTCGGGCCGCTGGCTTTCGGGCTCGTAAATCGGCCCCGGCGAAGCAAAAACCCGCCGCGCCTGGCCCCAACCGATGGTGGCAAAGCCCCCAAAAACGCGTTGTTGCTCGGTACCTGATTTTTCTGCTACGCCAATGCGCGCGGCGTGCTGCAATTGCAGCAGCTCGCTCTTGCGCAGCACCGGAACCTGGGCCAAGGACGCCCTGTTATTAATGGACTTTGGATCCAAGCCTTGCAATTGGCGCGCAATCGCCGGGCCGTGTTGTTGAGCGTACTCCAACGCACCAGGCAGGCGAGCGAACAATTGGCGTTCGCGTTGTTCTGGGTCCTGGGTTTCGAGCGTATCGTAATAAGCCTGCATGAATTCTCCTACAACCAGCGTTTGCGGCGTTTGTAACTTTTGATGTCCTTGTACGAGCGGCGTTCTTCACCACCGCCCAGGTAAGATGCTTTAACGTCTTCGTTGCCGATTAACTCGGCGCGCGTGCCGTCTAAAACCACCTTACCGTTTTCCATGATGTAACCATAGCTAGCCAGCCGCAACGCGTAATTGGCGTTTTGCTCGACCAGCAGCATTGTAAGTCCTTGCTGTTTATTGATGCTTGCGATAATGGCGAAAACTTCTTTGGCCAATAGCGGCGATAGCCCCATGGACGGCTCATCGAGCAACAGCAGTTGGGGCCAACCTCGCGCAAATCGGCCATCATGGTCTCGGACTCTTCCACGAAATTAACCGTCATGCGCGTAATCAGTGACTGGGCGAGCGCGTAAACCTGCTCCATAATCCATGGCAGCGGCAGTACCGAAACATAATTATCACCGGCATGCTTGGGGTCGGCCCGCAGGTAGGCCGCGGTATGATCCAAAAACGAGCTGGACTGAAACATCACCATTTTGGGCCGCGAGGTCGTGCCAGAGGTGGTGATCAACATGCAGGGGCGCGTGCCGCTGGTAGCTTGCACCAGATTGTCGTACAGCACCGGCTCTTTGCGCTGTAAAGCCTCACCCAGCTGGAACAAGTCTTTTTGTGAGATCAGGCGCTTATCATCGTATTTACGCATGCCGCGTGGGTCATGGTAAATAATGTGCTCGATTAGTGGGCAACGATCTGCCACTTGCAGTATCTTGTCGGCCTGCTCCTCGTCCTCGCACATTACTATACGCACCTGGGCGTACTCCAGCAGGTACTGGACCTCATCACCCAGAGAATCCTGATACATGCCAAGGCTCATGGCCCCAGCCGCGTGCACGGCTATTTCACACTGCACCCATTCGGGCCGGTTATCACCCAGAATAGCCACCACCTCGCCAGCCTGTATGCCAAGCTCCAGCAGGCCAAGGGTAAACAAGCGCACGCTATTTTGATAATCCCGCCAGCTGTACTCGTTCCAGATGCCAAACTCTTTTTCACGCAAAGCGATTGCGTCGGGCCAATGCTGGGCGTTATAGGCCAGCAGCTTGGGATAGGTGTCGTACTGACCAAGATCGGGGTAGCTTGCCTGGATATGCGCCATTACCCCACCTATACGGTTGCGTGGGCGACATCATCGCCCAGATAAGCTTGTTTCACCAAAGGCTCGGCCATTACATCCTCAGGCAGCCAGGAAGCTATGGGCTGGCCGAAATTAAGCACGGTGACGTGATCGGAAATATCGACGACCACGCCCATATCATGCTCAATCATTACTATGGTGATGCCCCACTCCTGATTCAAATCAATTATGTAGCGGGCTATATCTTCTTTTTCTTCGAAGTTCATCCCCGCCATGGGCTCGTCCAGCAACAATAAGCGCGGATTCAAGGCTACCGCACGGGCCAGCTCGACGCGTTTGCACAGGCCGTAAGACAGGGTGCCGGCAATGCTATGGCGGATATGGGTGATTTCGAGAAAATCTATTACGTCCTCGACCTGGCGCCGGTGCGCAAGCTCCTCCTGGCGCGCACCGCCGAGCCAGTACAGCGAACCGGTAAAAAAATTATTGCGCATCAGGTGATGCCGACCCACCAGAATATTGTCCAGTACCGTCATATGGCTAAACAGGGCCAGATTCTGGAAGGTGCGCCCCAGGCCCAGCTTGCAGCGCTGGTTGGGCTTGAGCCTGGTGATGTCGTTACCCTCAAAAAAAATTTGCCCCTGCTGGGGGTGGTAACGACCGGAAATGCAGTTCAGCAAAGAAGTTTTACCAGCGCCATTTGGCCCGATGATAGAGTAGACCTCGCCAGTTGCAACGCTTATGTCAATGCCCTGCAAGGCCTTGATACCGCCAAACGATAAATTGACATTTTTTACCAAGAGTTGTGTCCTGGATTTATCAGCGTCTGTGCGAAGCTCGTGCCCGGTAGTATCCTTTACCATGCTGTCTCCTGAGCTGTGCGTTATTATGTGTAATATGCTCTTGGCGGCCCTTGTGCTTAAACCTTATAAAGGTCAAGATACTGCTTGCGTAGATTTAGAACTGTCTCAAATGTGACATTCATACTGGTTTTAGGGTAATCCCTCATGAATCTTCAGGAAAAATTACGGATGCACGCGGCTTGGTTCGACCTGCTGGATGATGAGCAACAAGAACGCGTGCTCAATAACACTACGGTGGCCCACGTAGAAGCCGGTACTATCATTGAGCACAAGGGAGTAGTAGCAAACGCATGGATAGGGGTTTTAGCTGGTCTGATCAAGGTTTCCGTAGGCAATGCCGAAGGCCGGCTGGCCTCCCTCACAGGCGTACCAGCCGGGGGCTGGATAGGCGAGGGTTCGCTGCTAAAGTCCGAAACCCGCAAATATGATGTTATTGCCCTGCGCACCAGCGTTATTGCACGCCTGCGCAGTGATACTTTTTACTGGCTGCTGGATTCGAGCATCACCTTTAACCGCTACCTGCTGCACCAGCTAAACGAGCGCGTCGGCCAGTTTATAGGCAAAGCCGAGTATGATCGCTTATTGGCCCCGGATGCCAGGGTGGCGCGCTGTCTGGCAGAGCTGTTCAACCCGCTGCTATACCCAGGTAATTCCATGCGCCTGGAAATCACCCAAGAAGAAATCGGCTACCTGGCCAGAATTTCACGCCAACGCACCAACCAGGCCTTGCGCGCACTTGAAGCGGCAGGGCTGCTAAAGGTCGAGTACGGCGCGGTGCAGGTACTTAAGCTCGAAGGCTTAAAAGAATATGGTATTTAAGCCCTAAACCGCGCCAGCAGTACCATTAATCCTAATACCGTTCTAAAATGAGCGAGGTTCGTTCATTTTTCACGCCAAGAGTAATTACAACATGCCAAATTCACCAGCTTTAGAGCTGCCATCGTATTTAAATCCGCACGACTCCGGGCCCTGGGGCGTATATTTGCAGCAAATCGATAGGGTGGCCCCATACCTGGGCAAACAGGCCAGCCTGATAGACACTTTAAAGCGTCCCAAGCGTACCCTGATAGTAGATGTACCTATCAAGCTTGATAACGGCACCATAGCGCACTACGAAGGCTACCGCGTCCAGCACAGCCTGTCGCGCGGCCCCGGCAAAGGCGGGGTACGCTACCACCAGGACGTCACCTTATCCGAGGTAATGGCCTTGTCAGCCTGGATGTCAGTTAAATCCGCTACGCTTAATCTGCCCTTTGGCGGTGCCAAAGGTGGCATACGCCTGAATCCCAAGCTGCACTCCAACGCCGAGATCGAGCGCATTACACGCCGTTATACCAGCGAGATACACGCTATCATCGGCCCCCAAAAGGACATACCGGCACCTGACGTTGGCACCAATGGCCAGGTAATGGCCTGGATGATGGATACTTACGCCATGAACGAGGGTGTAACCAGTACCGGCGTGGTAACCGGCAAGCCCGTATCCCTGGGTGGCAGCCTGGGGCGCATACAAGCCACCGGCCGCGGGGTGTACGTAGTCGCCTGCGAGGCCGCCAAAGAGTCCGGCATAGAAATCAAAGGCGCCCGCATAGCAATCCAGGGCTTTGGTAACGTTGGTGGCACGGCAGCACGCCTGTTTCATGACGCCGGCGCCAAGGTAATCGCCGTATATGACCACACCGGCATCGTTTATAACGGCAATGGCCTGAATGTCCCCGCCTTGATTGACCACACGCAAGAAACTGGCGGGGTCGCCGGCGCGGCAGAAACCAGCACGCTTACGGCCAACGAGTTCTGGTCGCTGGAAACCGAAATCCTGATCCCGGCAGCGCTGGAAAGCCAGATAACCAAAGATAACGCCGATCTGGTGCATACCCGTATTCTGGTAGAGGGCGCCAACGGGCCAACCACCCCCGAGGCCGACGATATTATCTCGGCCAAGGGCACGGTAATCATACCGGACGTAGTCGCCAATGCTGGCGGGGTAACGGTTAGCTACTTTGAATGGGTACAGGATTTTTCCAGCTTTTTCTGGACCGAACAGGAAATCAACCACCGTCTCGAAGCCATGATGCGCGCGGCCTATGCGTCGATGTCGCAAGTAGCACGCCAGCATAACGTGTCATTTCGCACGGCGGCCTTTATAGTTGGCTGCTCGCGTATTATCGAAGCCCACGAGGTGCGCGGCCTGTATCCCTAGCCGAGTGGCGGGCCGCCTGCTGCGGCCGCCAAGTGCCTGGTAATAATCGGCTTAAGCTTGCAAGCACTTGGCCAGCATATTTACTTGAACATATTGGTGTACTGATCATCGTCTGCAGACGACTGGCTGGCATCGGTATCAGAGCCGCCGGCCTCATCGGTACCGTAGACATCGGCGCCGCCAAAGCTGCCATAGGCTGAATCACTGCCGTAGCCACCTGCGCCACCGTAATCACCATAGTCCTCTACCTCAAGGCTGATGTCGTCTATGTTTACGTCTGGTCGGTCAGCGCGGTAATGGGTAACCATACCGGGGTAGAGCAACACCACCACGACCATGATTATCTGGATGACGATAAACGGCACCGAACCCCAGTAAATATCGCCGGTCGTAACCTTGGCAATGTTTTTGTGGGTGATCTTGTCGATATAGTCCTCTTTGGGCGCGACCGAACGCAGATAAAACAGGGCAAAGCCAAACGGCGGGTGCATAAACGAGGTTTGCATATTTACCGCCAGCAAAATACCCAGCCAGATTAAATCGATCCCCATCTTGTCTGCTACCGGCCCGATAAGCGGGACGATAATAAAGGCCAGTTCGAAAAAATCGAGAAAGAATGCCAGCACAAAGGTCAGGATACTGACGACGATCAAAAAGCCCATATCGCCGCCGGGCAGGCCGATTAACAGGTTTTCAACCCACAGGTCGCCATCCACGCCCCGGAAAGTAAGGCTGAAAACTGACGAACCTATGAGTATGAACACCACGAAGCAGGTAAGCGTGGTAGTGGTGTCCATCGCCTGGCGCAACAGCTTCAAATTCAGGCGACGCTTGATAATAGCCATTACCAAAGCGCCGACAGCACCCATGGCGCCACCCTCGGTAGGCGTAGCCACCCCGATAAATATGGTACCCAGCACCAAGAAGATCAAAGCCAGCGGCGGTATCAGGACAAACGTTACGCGCTCGGCTATTTTTGACAGCAGACCGAGCCTGAGAAACTTATTGACCGAGGCCATAATAAACGCGGCCACACCCCAGATAAGTATGCTGGTGACGATAAGCTCATCGACGTGCCCACCGTCTTCGAGCATGATTTCTACACCGATCAAGGCAACCCCAACCGACAAAGCCATCAGTATCAGTAGCGAAGGGATACCGTGGCTGCCATTAGGCTCTATAAAGGTACGTGCTTCAGGTGGTATTGCGGGCGCCACCTTGGGTTTGAAAGTGGCCATGATAAGCACGTACAGTATGTACAAACCAGTCAAGGCAAAACCGGGCAGGAATGCACCCTTATACATATCGCCTATCGACCTGCCTAGCTGGTCGGCCAAAACGATTAATACCAGCGATGGCGGAATAATCTGCGACAAGGTACCGGAAGCGGCAATAATACCGGTAGCCAGACGGCGGTCATAACCGTAGCGCAGCATGATTGGCAAGGAAATCAGCCCCATGGAAATAACCGAAGCGGATACCACACCAGTGGTTGCCGCCAGCATGGCACCAACCAGCACCACGGCAATCGCCAGGCCACCGCGCATCGGGCCAAACAGCTGGCCTATGGTTTCCAGTAAGTCCTCGGCCATGCCCGAACGTTCCAGGATCAAGCCCATAAACGTAAAAAACGGTATGGCCAACAAAGCCTCGTTGGACATAACTCCGAACACACGCTGTGGCAAAGCCTGAAATAATGCCGGCGACAACAGGCCGAGGTCGATACCGATCAGGCCAAATAAAATACCATTGGCAGCCAGAGAAAAAGCCACTGGAAAGCCCAGCAGCAATAAAACCACCAGCATAATAAACATGACCGGGGCCATGTTGGCGATGAGAAGGGCCTCCATAATTACTGCCCTCCTGGCGCAGGCGTAGAACCAAACTGCCCGGCCTCACGTTGCTCAGCCTCGCGCGCGATCTCTTCGGCCAGCTCTTCTTCGGCGCTTTTGCCCTTGTGCACGGCACGCGGGTCAGGGCAGCGCCCGAGCAAGGCACCCACACACTTGATAAGGTGCGACAAGCCTGCCAGTAGCAGCAGGCCAAAACCTATAGGTATGAGCAGCTTGGCAGGCCAGCGTATCAAACCGCCAGCATTGGAAGATTGCTCAAGGTTAATGTAGGCATCCATAAAGTAGGGCCAGCCCAGCCAGGCAATGATGCCACAGGCAGGAAACAGAAAAAACAAAACACCAAAAATCTCTATCCACAGCTGTACGTTGCGCGACAGCCTGGAAGCAAGAATATCCACGCGTACGTGTTCATTTTTAAGCAGGGTATAGCCGGCCGCAAACAAAAATATCGCGCCAAACAAATACCATTGCAATTCAAGCCAGGAGTTGGAGCTCAAATTAAATATTTTGCGTACCGTAGCGTTAGTAGCACTAATGATTACGGCAAGCAAAACCAGCCAGGTAACAGCCTGACCCAAGCGGCGGTTAACAGCATCAATCAGCCGTGCCAATGCAAGGAGAGCGTTCATGGTTAAACCAGGTTAGATTGATCGACGACCCGTAAGCGCCAAGCCCCCTCGCGGGGGCTAGCGCTTAAAAAGCCAGAGGTATACGGTGATTTGGAAAACCTGCGACCAACAAGACCACAGTCATCACAAACTTAACCAAACACTTACTTAACAACCGAGGCCATGTATTGGTCGAAGCTGCCTTCAGCAATGCGGAACCAGGGAATTTCCATATCCAAAAACGCTTTGTAGTTTTCGTAAATGGTTTTGAACTCCGGATCTTTGGCAGAAAGCTCGGCGTACAACTCTTCAGAGGCCTTGTAGCAGGCATCCATTACCGGCTTGGGGAACACCCTTAACTTGGCGCCCTCGGAAATCAGGCGCTTGAGCGACTTGGGGTTTTCGGCATCGTAGGTAGCTATCATGGTTTCGCTGGCCAGGGCCGCGGCCTGGCCAATAATAGCCTGGTAATTTTCTGGCAAAGCTTCGTACTTATCCTTGTTGACGTACAAAGACACCTGCAGGGTGCCCTCCCACCAACCCGGAAAGTAGTAATACGGCGCAACCCGATGAAAGCCGAGCTTTTCATCGTCGTACGGGCCAATCCATTCAGCGGCATCAATAGTGCCTTTTTCTAGCGAGGGGTAAATGTCGCCGCCAGCGATTTGCTGCGGCACCGAGCCCAGCTTCATCATCACCGCGCCGGCAAAAGCCGCCGTACGAAATTTAAGGCCTTCGAGGTCCTTAACCGTTTTGACTTCTTTGCGAAACCAGCCGCCCATCTGACAGCCGGTATAACCACAGGGGAAGTTGACGATGTTGTACTTGGCAAACAGCTTGCGCAACAACTCGAAGCCATCGCCGCGCAACATCCAGGCATTCATTTGCCGGGTATTCATGCCAAACGGCACGGCACCATCAAAACACAGGGCCGGGTTTTTGCCGTAGTAATAGTAAGAGGCGGTATGGCCGCACTCTACGGTACCGTTTTCAACGCTATCGAGCACACCCAGGGCAGGCACAATCTCACCACCAGGAAACACGCGGATCTTGAACTTACCACCAGTGGCCTCGGAGATGAACTTGGCTACGTTTTCACCACCGGAATAAATGGCATCGGCGCTACGCGGAAAACTTGAAGCCAGACGCCAGGTAATGCTGGGATTTTCTTGGGCAAATGCCGGCGTAGCGAGAGTTGAGCCACCAGCGGCTGCACCAAGGGCAGCCTTCTTGAGGAAGGATCGACGTTGCATGAGAGAGCCCCTATGAATGGTTGGTTTGGTAAAACCTGTGAAATAACTTTTTGTAAAAGCTGAGAGCAAGCGCATAATGCAACACAAGGGCTATATTGCACAATCAGTATAAACGCTAGGTAAGAGCTTTCTTAGGTATACACCTGACCCATACCCTGCCAGCGCTGGCCCGGCACCTGTATATCGAAGAGCTCGAGTATGCGGCACACGGTTTGGTCTATTAATTCTTGTATGTTTTGTGGGTGCAGGTAAAAAGCCGGCACAGGCGGATAGATTATGCCGCCCATTTCTGTTACTGCCGTCATATTGCGCAAATGCGCCAGATTAAGCGGTGCCTCGCGCGCTACGAGCACCAGCTTGCGCCGCTCTTTCAGGGTTACATCGGCGGCCCTGGTGATAAGATTGTCAGCCAGACCGTGGGCGACGGCGGCCAGGGTACGCATAGAGCATGGCACTATGACCATGCCAGCCGTGACAAAGCTGCCGCTGGCGATAGTCGCACCAACGTCGCGTGGGCTATAGACTACATCGGCCAGAGCATGAATTTGCTGGCGGCTGAGATTAAGCTCCTGGCGTACGCTAAGCACAGCGGCGCTGGAAAGCACCAAATGGGTTTCAACAGTGCTATGCGCGCGCACCAACTCCAGCAGGCGGCTGGCATAATGGGCACCGGTGGCGCCACTAATGCCAACCACTAGGCGTTTCATATAGCGCCAGCGTCCTTGAGCGCGGTGACTAATTCACCGTTAGCAAACATTTCTTCCATAATATCCGTACCACCCAAAAACTCACCCTTCAGGTATAACTGCGGTATGGTGGGCCAATTTGAATAGTCCTTGATGCCCTGACGCACTTCGGGATCATCCAGTACATTAACCGTCACCAGCGAGGTGACACCCGACTCTTTCAGTACCTGAATCGCCCGCCCCGAAAAACCACACTGGGGAAACTGGGCGGTACCTTTCATAAACAAAACCAGCGGGTGTTCGGTTACGGTATCACGGATAAAATCTTTTACATCAGGCTGTTGGGCTTCGCTCATGGTGCTCTCACAAATAATCAGGCCGCCAGGCGGCCACAGGTAACACGTTCTATACCGGCCAAATCACACAAACTTTTGACTGCTGCAAAACCGTGTTCTTGAAACAGGCGTCGAACCTCTTTTGACTGCTGCCAACCGTGCTCTACGCACAAAGCGCCACCTGGGCACAAATGGCTGACCGCGCCAGACACAATCGTGCGCAAGTCCTGTAAGCCATCCATACCATCGCTGAGCGCCCTGTGCGGCTCAAAACGCAAATCACCCTGGCTCAGATGCACGTCGTCAAGGCTGATATAAGGCGGGTTGGAAACAATTAAATCGTAACAATTAAAGTGCAACTCGGTATCGTACCAATTTCCCACTGAAAACCAAAGTTGCGCACCCAGGGCAGCGGCGTTTTGTTGCGCCACCGTCAGGGCCTGGGCGCAGACATCACTAGCCTGCACCCGTGCCGCGGGCCGCTCCAGCGCCAGGCTGATGGCAACCACGCCGCTACCCGTGCCCAAATCCAGCACGCGCGGCTGTTGCACGGCAGCTATCGCCGCCAGCCCTGCCTCGACCAACAGCTCGGTTTCTGGTCTGGGAATCAAAACCGCCGGGGTAACCATAAAGTTGCGACCATAGAACTCACGCCAGCCAAGAATATACGCCATAGGCTCACCCGCCAGACGACGCTGCTCAAGCTCGGCAAATTCTTGCCAGGCGGTCGCACTGAGCAAATCGCTGTCGTGCGCTATCAGCCAGGCCTGGCTCACACCCAACACCTTTTGCCACAGTAGCCGGGCCTCCAGGCGCGGTAATTTACTGTCCTGGAGGCTATGGCGTATGTTCCTGCTGCTCGCCAAGGTTCAATCCAGCGCCAACTCGGCCAGTTGCTCGGCCTGATGCTCGGCCAGCAGTGCATCGGTGAGCTCATCCAGCTCGCCATCCATAATCTGCGCCAGCTTATACAAGGTCAGGTTAATCCTATGATCGGTAACCCGGCCCTGGGGATAGTTGTAGGTGCGTATCCGCTCGGACCTGTCACCCGAGCCAACCAGACTTTTGCGCTGGGCCGCCTCGCGGTCCTGGGCCTCTTGTAATTGTCGGTCCTTCAGGCGGGCCGCCAGAACCTGCATAGCGCGGTCTTTATTGCGGTGCTGCGAGCGATCATCCTGACACTCCACCACCAGCCCGGTTGGCAAGTGCGTAATACGCACGGCAGAGTCGGTTTTGTTGACGTGCTGACCGCCTGCCCCACTGGCGCGGAATGTATCTATGCGCAAATCATTGGTATTGATTTGTATATCGTTTTGGGCATCGGCCTCGGGCATTACCGCCACCGTACAGGCCGAAGTATGCACCCGCCCCTGAGATTCGGTCTCCGGCACGCGCTGCACCCTGTGAGCGCCAGACTCAAACTTTAGGCGCCCATAAACGCCATCACCGGTAATATGCGCGATCACTTCTTTATAGCCACCCAGCTCGGACTCGTTGCTGGACATAAGTTCTACGCGCCAACCACGCAGCTCGGCGTAGCGGCTGTACATGCGCAGCAAATCGCCAGAAAACAAAGCGCTTTCATCCCCACCGGTACCCGCGCGTATCTCCAGGAAAATGCTACGATCGTCGTCCGGGTCTTTGGGCAGCAGTAGTACCTGCAAATTATCCTCAAGCTGCTGGATACGCTCGTCCGAGCCGGTCAGCTCTTCTTCGGCCAGAACGCGCATGTCAGGATCGGCCAGCATCTCCTTGGCGGCCTGCTGATCCTCGCAGGCCTGGCGCCAGGCCCCGAATGCCAATACTACGGGCTCAAGCTCCGAGCGCTCACGCGATAGGCGCCGAAATCTATCCATATCCTGTGCGCTATCGGGCTCAGCCAAAAGCGCATCTATTTCCGCCAGACGCAAGTCTAGCTGTTCCAGGCGGCTGTGCATCGATGGTTTCATTTCTAATCCAGATATATATAGGTGAGCACCAGGCTACCGTCGCAGGCGCCAGGAGCAACTGTATTGTGTATAAGCTAATGCCGCCGCGAACTGGACTCGGACAGCAACTGCGGCAACAATGAGCCCAGATACTCGCGCTGCTCGCCGGTGCTGCTATTAATAGCCGCCAGGGGGCCATGCATATGCTTTTGTGTCAGGCTATGCGCCAGTAACTCAAGCACCTCGTGGGGATCATCGCCCCGCGCCAGGCGCTTGCGCGCGCGTTCGAGCTCGATGTTGCGCAAGGCCTCGGCGCTTTGCTGGTACTCGATTATGGCGGGTACAACCTCGCGATTGCCCAGCCAGTGCATAAAGTTTTGCACGCGCGTTTCGATAATGGTTTCGGCCTGCACCACCGCGGCGCGCCGGGCGTCCGAGCCGGACTGCACCATACGGCCAAGATCATCGACGGTGTACAGGTAGATGTCAGCCAGGCGCCCGGCTTCTGGCTCGATATCGCGCGGCACGGCCAGATCTACCATAACCATGGGCTTATGGCGGCGCATCCTGGCAGCGCGCTCGACCAGCCCCAAACCAATTATGGGTAAGGACGAAGCCGTACAGGACACCACCACGTCAAACTCGGCCAGGTGGGCAGGCAAGTCGGCCAGCTTAATGCTGGTAGCGCCAAACTGGCCGGCCAGCAACTCGGCGCGCTCGACCGTGCGATTGGCAACCGCGATCTGCTGCGGATTGGCGGCGGCAAAATGTGTGGCGCATAGCTGAATCATCTCGCCTGCGCCAATAAACAAAACCCTGGACTTGGATAAATCGCCCAGCACCCGTTCGGCCATACGTACGGCTGCCGCCGCCATGGATACCGAATGAGCACCAATGGCCGTTTGTGAACGCACCTCTTTGGCTACGGAAAACGTACGCTGAAAGAGCTGGTGCAACAAGGTACCCAAAGCACCCGCTTGCTGCGCCTCGCGCACCGCGGTTTTCATCTGGCCGAGGATTTGCGGCTCGCCCAGTACCATGGAATCCAGGCCACTGGCCACCCTGAAAGCATGGCGCACTGCATCATTGCGCTGGTACTGATAAATGTGTGGCACTACCTCGCCGGCCTCGACGCGGTTGAATTCGGCCAACCATTCTGGCAACTGCGAGCTCGCGCTTTGGTTGGCGGCGCAGTAGATTTCGGTGCGGTTGCAAGTGGATAGTATGGCGGCTTCGCTCACCGACGTGCCAAAGGCATTGCGCAATGACGTCAGGGCCGGCTGGATGAGATCCAACGGAAAAGACACGCGTTCACGCACCGCCAGTGGGGCGGAGACGTGGTTTAGGCCAAATGTGAAGACATCTACAGACATCGCCTGCTATCGTAATTTTATCGGTGAAACTTTGTTATTATAGGCTTTTGCGCAAGGCTATGGCTATTTTTGGACTATAGCCATGCACAGATAATAAATATAGTGTATGATTTTGCGTCTTGGCCCGGTAGCTCAGTCGGTAGAGCAGAGGACTGAAAATCCTTGTGTCGGTGGTTCGATTCCGCCCCGGGCCACCAGATACATTAGGCTCTACGCCATAATCGGGCTCTACGCCATAATCGGGGGACGTGGTATTCATCAAACCCGATTAATTACACCATTCCAGCCGCATTGTGCCAAGACCCTCAAGCGGTAATTCTCAAAATTCCTAAACCCATACGCACGGCGTGAGAGCATTTCCATTTTGGTGTGGAAGCCTTCCGTGATTCCATTTGTTTTAGAGAAGCGCCACATTCTTACGATTGGCTCCAACCACGGGCTCTACGCCATAATCGGGGCGTGGTATTCATCAAACCCGGTTAATTAGACCATTCCAACCGCATTGTGCCAAGACCCTCAAGCGGTAATTCTCAAAATTCCTAAACCCATACGCACAACGTGAGAGCATTTCCATTTTGGTGTGAAAGCCTTCCGTGATTCCATTTGTTTTAGAGAAGAGCCACATTCTTACGATGGGCTCTAGCCAGGTAGAGCGTACGCTTGCCAGAGCGGCACGAGTAAGCGCTTGCCGTCACAAATTTTCTTGTGTAGGATTTAATCCTACACTATAGACATCAAGGGACATTCATGCGTTCGACCCAACAATTCAGCATTACCCTGCCCAACGAGATGGCAGACACCGTCAGGGCTAAGGTTGCCGCTGGCGAGTACGCCACTGAGAGCGAGGTCATCCGGGATGGCCTACGCACGCTGCTGGCCCGTGATCGGGCCGTAGAGGCCTGGCTGCGAGAGCAAGTGGTTCCTGCAGCCCAGGCATTGAAGGACGCCCCCGAGAAGGCGTTGTCAGCCGCTGAAGTGCGTAAGCACCTGGCAGCGAAGCGTAGAGACCGCACCGCCTTAAGCCAGAAGTGAGTTATACCGTTCGATTCAGCCCGCAGGCGCTGACACAAATCGATGCCATTGAAAACTACATCACCCTTGCAGGGTCGCCCCTCACTGCAATCCGCTATGTTGACGGCATCATTTCGTATTGCGAAAGCCTGACAACATTCCCATTGCGCGGCACCACCCGCGACGACATCATGGCTGGGCTACGCACGACAAACTACCGACACAGCACCATCATTGCCTTCACAGTGGATAGCAGCTCTGAAATCGTGTCGATCCTCGGCGTCTTTTATGGCGGACAGAATTTTGAGGACGCGCTAATAGATCCAGCTGAGGAATAACGTCCTGCATTACCAAGCTTTTCAAACCATTCCTATTTTGCATGGAGAACGAGTTGTAATCCGTGGGACGACTACACCACCAGTTACGAAAGCCTAACGCATCTCAATGATAGTCCGACTCGCGCTGGTGACGCACGGCCAGTATCGTCACGATGTTGTCGGGCTCGATTTCAAACAGCGCCACATACCCGGCGGTGCCAAACGAGATCACCAGTTCGCGCAGGTAAGGGTTGTGGGCCAGCGTCTTGCTCCAAAAAAAAACTCGTACCGCCGCAGCAAATCCGCCTCGGCTTCCTGCGTGAAACGAACTCTATAGCTTATGAGCGACTGGTACGCGCCTTGACCGCATCCAGCTTGGCCTGCAATTTGCCCAACACTACATCGGCCTCGATATAGTGATCAGTCTGCCGGGCCCGATCACGCGAGGCCGAGCCACGCGCCAGGAAGGCTTGATTGGCTTTGCGTAGTTCAACCTGACTGCGCATCTTAAGCACTTACGGCCTATGAGTTTGGACTAACCTGACAGATGGCGGGCGAAGCAGCTGTGTTTATAAATTCTTAAAGCTTTAACACACAGTAAAAAATCAATCAGTACTGGTGCCAATGGCCGTATATATAAAGGCTATGGCACAATCGCGTTAATGATTACACGGCTGCCAGCAAGCTTACCACGCATAGGCATACGCCACGAACTGCATGACACAACCTATAGTTGTGGTTGCCAGTATGAGCGCCATATCAGACCTATAGCACAGAGCAAAAAGCATCATTAGCCTTTGCGCAAAAAGGCTCAACTTTAATTGCAAATGGCTCAGATTTACTTTGCGCGAAAGTGGCTCAATTTTACTTTGCGCCCTACAGCATGAAAGGCGCATCGACCAAGTGGCTGTCCTGGTTCAACTGCCGTATGCAGAAGCCATTGCCACACAAATGGCAGCCTGATGAGGTTACCTGATAAAAATTCAAGATGTTCTGGCCAAACGCTTACAACAAGATTATCAATTCAAACATTTATAATTTCTAATTATGAATATACCAATACGCTATCTCAGGGCGCTGGTGCTTGGGGCTGAACTTGGGTCATTTACCTCGGCAGCAAAAGCAATGCACATAACGCAGTCTGCTTATTCTTTGATTATTCAAAATCTAGAGCAGAGATTAGGCGTGCACGTTTTCAATCGAACAACTCGCAAGGTTGCCTTATCAGAAGAAGGACAAGAGCTCTTGCCGATTGCAAAAAGAATATTATCGAATCTGCAAGAAATCAAAGATAGATCCATCGATATGCGCGAGGGGCACAGAGGAACACTTAAAGTCGCTATAGTCCCCTCCATGGCATGCAGTATTTTGCCCAGCGTATTGGCAATCTTCAGACAAAATATGCCGTTGGTCAATATAGAGCTATACGAAGCCCAGGCATTGCCACTAATAGAATACGTAGACCAGGGTGGCGCAGAGCTGGCTATTTGTATTAGGCCTGAAGGCAAAACTTCACTACATTTTGAAAAGCTGTTGCTGGACCCATTAGTAGCAATCATAAAGAATGATGATCCACTGGCCAAACAAAAATGTGTGTCGTGGAGAGATTTGAAACACCTGTCACATATATCAATAACAACGCAATCAGGTGTTTGGGCATACACCATAGCTGCCGCAACGACCGCAGGAGTTACGCTTAAACCAACGCTACAGACCTCTTCATATTTCACCGCAATTAGTCTTGTAAGAGCTGGCCTTGGCTATACGGTTATCTCTAAATTAGCTATGAAAGGAGCTTCACTAGAAGGCGTTACTGCATTAGACCTGATTGACCCGAAAGTTGAACGGGAAATAGGAATAATTACCCTGAAACAGGGTGAGCTTTCAATAATAGCCAATAAGTTTGTTGATGCATTAAAACAATTTTGCGAGCAAATTGCTTAAGATATGATTTTTTATAATTAATACTTACGTAATAGTTACATCAAACATAAAAAGCGCTGAAATACCTGTTTTAAATGGTATTCCAGCGCTATTAAAACTATATATAAACCAAACTTAAATTATAATAATAGGCAAAGTCAACTATTTTTGTACAAATGCGCAGGTAGATTCTGCAATCGGAATAAAAGCTTGTTCTCCCGGTATGGTTTTTACATGAGCCATGTAATCCCAAGGATACTTAGAATCAGCCGGTTTTTTGACTTGCATCAGATACATATCATGGACTAAACGGCCATCTTCGCGAATATGTCCATTTTTGGTAAACATATCGTTGATTTCAGAATTTTTCAATGTATCCATAATTGTATCGGCATCAACAGTTTGGGTTTTATCAACAGCCATTAAGTAATTCAATACCGCAGAATATACGCCAGCGTGGTTGAATGTAGGCATACTATTTAGCTGATCATAAAAACGTTGGGACCAGGCGCTGGTTTCGTCATTTAAATCCCAATACCAAGGACTAGATAAATACATGTCTTGGGTAAGCTCAAGTCCCATACTATGGATATTTGGAATATATGTAAATAGCGAAACTATTTTTTGGTCTGGAGTAACACCAAACTCAGTTGCTGTTTTAATGCTATTAACCGTATCGGTACCAGCGTTGGCAAGACCAATAATCTGGGCACCCGTACCTTGCAAACGTAGCATGTAGTCAGAAAAATCAGGTGTGCCTTGCGGATGCCTTAAAGTGCTAAGAACCTCGCCACCCATATCCTGCACTACCTTAGCTGCTTCTTGCTCGAGAGAATGGCCAAAGGCATAATCAGCCGTGAGGAAAGACCAAGTCTTGCCACCTTCTTCTACCACCGCACGAGCAGCAGTATTGGCAAATGCATAGTTGTCATAAACCCAGGAAACAGTATAAGGAGTGCAGTATTCATTAGTCAGGCTAACTGCTCCTGCACCTGTATTTAATACTAGCTTTTTTCTTTCATTGGCAACTTGTGATAAGGCTATTGCAACGGCAGAATTCAGGCCGTCCGTAATCATATCAACTGAATCTACATCAAACCATTCCTTAGCCTTGTTAGCAGCAATATCAGGTTTATTCTGGTGGTCTGCGCTCACCAATTCAATTTCAAATTTGGGATTGTATTTTGATTTAAAGTCATTTATCGCCATTTCAGCAGCGAGGATAGAACCCTTGCCACCAAGATCCGAATATATAGATGATAAATCAGTTAGTATGCCTATTTTTACAGAATTATTAGCAATCGCTGGTTTTTCCTGAGCCAGACTATTGGTAGCAAAAGCCGCTGCAATAAGTGCAGCGCCGATGGTAAATGAATAATTAGTAATATGTTTATTCACAAATGTCTCCAATAATAAGATTTAATGATGTATTAGCCAATCTTCGTTTTTAAACTTTAAATGAACTTCCGGGCCAGCTAAATGGACCATAAAGCCCTTGCGCAATGTCAAGCCTGTCTCTTTCAGCACCGCCCAGCCACATCTGAACAATTTTATAATCACGCATATATTTTTCCAGGTGACTTTCAAAAGCATAGCCGGCTGAACCCATTAGCTGCATTCCCTTGTTACATACCATTTGCGCAGTATCACCAGCAAAAGACCTGGCCGCTGAAAAACGTGCTTTCATTTGAGGGTCCCACACATTGCCATATACGTCGGGGTGCGCCACTTGTGCCGTAACCGACATATAGTATTGTCTGGAAATCTCAATAGCGCGGTACATCTCGGCCAAAGTGGCAGCAAATAATGAACGCTCACGCATTGGAGTGCCTTCAATAATCCTATGCTGAGTCCAGTCAAGCACCAACTCTAAAACAGCATCAGCCAGACCGGTCAGGCGCGCAGCGCCAGCCAGCCGACCGAGACCGATAATATATCCTTTAATAAGTTGATCAGCCTCACCTTCTTTGGTATCAATTCTGTATCTGGCGGGGATTTCTACATTATTAAACCAGATGTCAGTATTGGCTTCGGTAAAGCTAAATCCCATTTTTTCATAAGGCTTGGAAAACTCCAGACCTTTTGATCTAGGTGGGACATAAAATATGCCAACATTATTTGAACCACCGTTAGGGTCAGTAACTGCAGTCACCCAATACCCCAAATGGCCTTTTAAATGTTCTGATTCAAAATTTTCGGCATCACCTGCTGGCCCAGGCCACAGTTTATGACCATTTAAAACGTAACCATTAGCTGTCTTCTGCGCCACCGTTTTAACAGACCTATACTGCTGGGCAGGGTCTTCAACATTGGCGCCACCAGCTGGCTCGGTAATCGCCACACATGCTGTCCAAGCCTCATCACCACAAATTTTAGGTGCAAACTCTTCTAACAGATCTTCCCGGTTGGCAGCAACCATCAAGGAAACCACCCAATGCAATTTGCCCACCTTGGTTGATAAACCGATATCCGCCCTGGAGAGCTCCTCATTTATCATTTGGCGCACAATTGGTGAGTAACCACCGCCGCCAAATTTTGTAGGTAAATTAGCCGAAGTTACACCAAACTCATGCAGCTCTGAATATAATTTATGCACGGTTTTCTTGGCCAGTACCTGATCTCTATGCCAACCGCCCTCTAAATCATGCCTAAACGGCATAATAGATTTATTAATGAATGACCTAAAATGTTCTGCAATTTCAATTTCTTCATTAGTACAAAAGGCAAGATTATATTTTTGTCTTGGCTCCAATAACATATATCCACCAGAGCCATCGGCATTGGGACGGTGCATTGACAACCCATCATTATTATCATTTGACGGCATAGCTACTCCATTGAAATTATTACATTAAAAAACTTATACGACGCACAAGAACAGTTATTGGGTATTTATGAACCTTTCATCATATTAAATGCATCCGCGACCTTAACTGAATACACAGTGGTTGCCCCAGCATTGAGCTGTATTGCAACCCCTAGCGTAGTGGTTAATTCTTGCCAAGTAATACCTTGACTCTTAGCTTCAGCAACATATTTCTTTATGGATATATCACATTGTTTAGTTACTGCGACAGCCAATGCAATTAAAGTGCCTAGTTTGGGCGTTATGGCCTCATTTTGTTTCGTGCCATCACGCAAATAGTTAATCAGGCCCTGTAAAGCCAAGTCCGTTTCAGACGAGGCATCACTCGAAGAATTATTGTCATCAGCAAATTGTCCGAATATTTCAACTACTTGTTGCGCATAAAAAAATGTAGTTTGAGCATTGCACAATATAGCAATGCCTAAAGACTCAGATATTTCCTTTGCCGTGACTCCTGCGCTAACAGCCTTAGAGATATGTGATGCAATGCAGCTATCACATTGTGTGGTAACAGCAACAGCCAAAGCTATTAACTCACATTCCTTTGAGCTCAGGCATGCTGTAGAGCTGACTGCTTCACTGAGTTGAAACTGCGCCTTAGCCAGTTTCGGATGGTTATCCAAAAGTAATGGATATGCCTGTTTAGTGCTTCTAAGCAATTGTTTCCAATCTGTTATCACTACTGTCTCCGTTTACTGAAGTTGTGTAAATTATTTCATTCTTGATTTATATTTATCGTGCATAAGATTTACGTCTAAGATAGGAAACCATTTCACCAACTATACCTTTCCTAAAGAATAAAACGCATGCAACAAAAATGAAGCCAATAATTACAGAAACCAATGATCCCACTCGATCCGCCAAGAAATTCTGAAAGCCGATTACAGTGAATGCGCCTATAACAGGACCAATAAAAGTACCTACGCCACCTATCAGGTTCATGAGAATCACCTCACCGCTTGTATGCCATTCAACGTCATTCAAAGTAGCAAAGCCCATTACTATGGCCTTCAATGAGCCAGCTAGCCCAGCCAAAGAGGCAGACATGACAAAAGCCATTAACTTATAGTATGAGCTCTCATATCCAAGTGAAATTGAGCGCGCCTCATTTTCCTTAATTGATTTAAGAATCTGACCAAATGGTGACTGAACTATTCTTACAATTAACAAGAACACAAGCACAAAAACAGCCAGCACAACAAAATACATAGTTAAATCGTCACGCAAGGGTAAAACACCAAACAATTTACCTCTGGGTATACCCTGTAAGCCATCTTCTCCGCCTGTAAATGGCGACTGCAAGCATATGAAATAAACCATTTGCGCCATAGCCAAAGTGATCATGGCAAAATAAATACCTTGCCTGCGTATGGCCACAGCCCCTATAAGAATACTTATCAATACAGATGCAACAACACCACCCAATATTGCAGTTTCAGGTGTCCAGCCCAGACTTTTTGCTAACCAACCAGTTATATATGCTGATAATCCAAAATATGCCGCGTGCCCAAATGACAGCAAACCTGTAAAACCAAGCAACAAGTTGTAAGCACAGACAAAAATTGCAAAGCACAACATGTTCATCAATAGCAAAGGATAAACATTCAAGAATGGTGCAACGATTAAAATCAGCACTCCAAGCAACCAAAGTAATCTGGTATTAACCACCCTATGCCTCCTTACCAAACAACCCAGCAGGTCGCATTGTCAGCACCAGTGCCATAATCAAAAACACTATTACACTGGATGCTTCTGGATATATTATTTTTGTTATCCCTTCGATAACTCCCAAAGTAATGCCTGTAGCTATTGAACCAAGAATAGAACCCATACCACCTATAACCACTACGGCAAATACTACGATTATCAAATTGTTACCCATAATTGAATTTACTTGCGTTATGGGAGCAGCAAGAACACCCGCAAATGCTGCCAAAGCGGCCCCGCACCCAAAAGTAAGCGAAATTAATAGCGGCACATTGATGCCCATCGATTGGGCGATCTCGGGTCTTTCAGTGGCTGCCCTTAAATATGATCCCAGTCTGGTTTTCTCTATAACAAACCAGGTAGTCAGGCAGACCACCAAAGCGGCAAATACCACCCAACCTCTATAGATTGGTAAAACCATGAAACCTAGTCGCCAACCACCGGTTAACTCTTTTGGCACCGGGTACGTTTGACCCGAAATACCATATAGCTCTCGCATTAGACCTTCTATGATTAAGCTCACTCCAAATAAGAGCAACAATCCATAAATTGGGTCTATACCTTTTAAGCGCTTAACTAAACTCAATTCAATTACTACTCCTAAAACGCCTACTACCAAAGGAGAAATCAGTAATGCCCACCAATAATTTATTCCTAAGTAATTGAGTAGCATCCATGACGCATAGCCACCTAGCATATATAATGCGCCATGGGCAAAATTAACAACATTCAGCAAACCAAATATGATGGCTAACCCAAGGCTTAAAATGGCATAAAAACATCCATTTACCAAACCTAAAACCAGCTGCCCTCCTATAACAGTCACAGGCACCCCGAACAAATCCATCATATATTGACCTTAGATTGCAAGTATATTTGCTTGTATTTTTAAATAGTTATTAATTCATCCTAGCTTCAACAATATCCGGATGGGCATCAAAATATACCCATTCGCTTGCTTTGCTATCATAATATTGTCTATTTTTCTGACTTTCTATGCCTAGCCCATATAAATGCAGGTTGAGCAATGGTTCTTTGATACAGATAGCGTGCAAGTCCTCTTCTTCAAAAGCCAGACCCACTCCCTTGGTTAGTTCAACTGTATCTATCTGTTTAATTTTATTTGCCCCATCGCGTTCAAATATGTTATTTAGCTCATTACCTTCCACGCCAACCAAAACCGCCCATGTTTTATGGTTGTGCACAGGGGTTTCAAAAAATCTGCCACTAGCCGAGTTGACATACAAGGCAACGCCGTTTTCTTCCTCATATAACCTGTACAGTATATTTGTGGCTTTGTCCGTCATTGCAGGTGGTGGCATCGTTTTGCTATTAAATATCGGGTCGTTTTTGGACAGCTCCAGCAGTAACCCCTTAATTTGACTGAGCTTGTTTTTCTTATCGCTCATGTCCCTGGACAGCGCTACGATTTGTTTCATTGTTTTATTAATTTCATTAAAATGATCATTAGTAAGATTCATTTTCATCTCCTTTAATTTTGTGTAGCACTGGGCTACACACCAAGTAACTTGTTTAACCCATCTTGTTTCTGCTGCAATTTGTCCTTGCCAAACTGTTCTAATATCAAACCATTCTCTACTAAAGCAAAATCATCAGCCAACGGCGCTATGAAATTAAAGTTTTGTTCAGCCATGAGGATTGTGTAACCTTGCTCTTTTAACTCAACAATCATATCTGCCAACTTATGCACTATTACCGGCGCCAAACCTTCAGATATTTCATCCAGCAATAAAAGTCCAGTTCCTGCATGCAAGATTCGTGCAATTGCCAACATCTGCTGCTCGCCACCAGACAGTCGTGTTCCGGGACTGGTAGCCCTTTCTTTTATGTTGGGAAACATCTTATATAGCTTATCCAGGCCGAATACCTTTTCCCCTAACTTAGGCGGCAGCAGCAGGTTTTCTTCTGTACTAAGAGAGCTGAATATAGCCCTTTCTTCTGGACAATAACCTACGCCTAACCTAGCAATCCTGTGGGTAGACAGCCCGATCATTTCTTTGCCCTGCAGTTTTATAGAGCCAGATCTGGAGCTAACCAAGCCCATTATTGAGCGCATTATCGTTGTACGCCCAGAACCATTTCTTCCCAACAGTGCTAATACTTTGCCATTTTGGATATGTAAATTCACACCATGCAGCACATGTGAATCGCCATACCAGGCCTGGAGGTTTTGAATTTCAAGCAAATTTGAGGTCATTAGCTTGCCTCTGCCAATCCAGAACGACCACCACCCATATATGACTCAATAACTGATTTATTATTTGATATTTCGTTATAATTGCCCTCGGCAAGTATACTACCCTGTTGCAGCACGGTTATCTTATTTGCCAGGTTGGCAATAATGTTCATATTGTGTTCCACCATCAGAATAGTTCTACCATTGGCCACCTTTTGGATTAATTGTTGAATTTCATCTATATCTTCGATACCCATTCCAGCAGTAGGCTCGTCCAGCAACATTAACTTTGGTTGCATGGCTATAGTCGTAGCTATTTCAAGTGCTCTTTTCCTGCCATAACTTAACTCACTGGCATAGCTGTGAGAAAGCTTATCTAATCCCACTTGTTCCAATAGTGCCATAGCCTCTTCATCCAGCTGCTTTAAGCATTTGCCAGAGCGCCAGAATTGCTTTGATAACTGTTGCTTCTGCTGTAATGCCACCTGAATATTTTCTAACAAAGTCATGTTTGGGAATACGGCCGAAATTTGAAATGACCTTACCATTCCAAGCTGCGCCAATTCAGCAGATCCCTTATCGGTAATATCATTTCCTTCAAACAAAATTCTGCCACTATTTGGCGTAAGAAACTTTGTTAATAAATTAAACAACGTAGTTTTTCCTGCACCATTAGGACCTATTAAGGCATGTATGTCACCACGCTTTACCTTTATAGAAACTTTATTTACAGCAGTAAATCCCTTAAATATTTTTGTTACTCTGTCTGTCTCTAATATAATGTTTTCTTTCATTAATACGGTCCAGTCAGACACATTGAATACAATGTATACATATTTTTATTTTGATAGCTTTATTCAATTTATGCCTTGGTGCTGATTACCCACGCCGGCATCGAATCATCCAACTTCAACTGTTCGATCAGGCCTGTCTCCCATTTCAAATACCTTTGCATCGCTGACTTGATATCATCCTCATCATATGGGCTATACCAAACATCATTTTGCATAGACGCCATTCTTTTTTTATCAGTGGCTAATTCCAAGCCTGAAGCCACCCAAGCCTTAGTTCCACCGCGCAAGTAATACACTTTGCTCGTTGTTAATTTTTCAAGTTCTTCTGTAACGAGATGAGCAAACCTGCCATCAGGCGAAGTCAGCACTACTGTTTCATGTAACGTTATTTTGACTAGATCCTCTTTTAACCTTGAGCGAACAATAAACCAGGCATCCGGTATATGTCCTTTTTTATATTCAATACTTGTTGACAAATCCAAAACCGTGACTTTGTTTTTATTTATTAAGGCTTTTAATTCTAATACAGTAATACTCTTTGATCCCGAATCACTATCCGGTAGATAGTTTAGCTCTGGCTCTTCACCATAGCATAGGTAGCTTTGATAATTACTAATACCACCCTTCATGACAAATGTGTCGGCATACCCCATTTGTATTAACCAAGACGCTGTCATTTTTGCTCTGATACCATTATCATCACAAAGAACTATTCTGCTGTTTTTCACACCGACATAATAGTCAATAGATTGTATCAATTGACCTCCAGGCGCACTCAGGAAGCCTGGTAAATGTCCAGCCCTGTACTCTTCCGGCGTACGTACATCTAGCAAAAATAAAGTTCTATCTTTATCTTTTTCAAATTCATTTAATTCGCTATTATCTATTTCCCGTATGTTGTACTTTTGCGCTACCGCATTGGCCGCTGTTTCTGCCTGCTGCAATCCCACAACACTTGGTGGAGGAGCTATTTTTGTATTACCTACCTGCATTGTTTTGCCTGACAATACCCACCCTTGGGTACCATTTTCCAGTGTGACAACAGGATTTTTGATGCCCGCATTTATTAAAGACTGGGCACCAATGATTCCACGCGTGCGCCCCGCACAGTTAATAACTATGGTAGTCGCCTCATTTTGCACCAAGCCAAATGCTCTGTGCACCAGCTCTGCCCCAGGACAATTTATGCCGTTGGGAATACTGAACTTATGAAATTCTTCATATGGCCTGGAGTCCAATATGATCATATCTTTGTCAGTATCGATCCAATTCTGAAGTGTATTTGCATCAATAGCAGGCGTTTTATATTCTAGTTCTACATATTCGCCAAATGCTTTGCTAGGCACATGTACTCCGCCAAATATCACATGTCCTGCTTGTTGCCATCCACTTGCTCCGCCCTCCATAACATTAACATTTTGGTAACCCCAGCTTAACAAACGCTTTGCAGCAAGCTCGGCTAAGGCCATAGCGCCGCAGTCCATCAATACAATACACACGTCTTTGCGTGGCACAATTTTTTTTATTCTAAGCTCAAGCGTGTTTAATGGTGCAGATATCGCATAAAACGCGTGCCCTTCATTAAAAATCCCTTCATCGCGTACATCCAGGAACGCCACTTCTTGCACACCTTTGAGCATCTCATAGGTTTCGTTAACACTTATATGTTTAATTTTTTCGTGATTAGCCATGAGTTCATAGTTCTCCTATTAGTTACTTTTTATTATCTTTTATTCTTTTTATTATGTAAATTTGATTTATCTTATTAACTCATATAAATTTTGTTATATATGCGAAGTCGTATGTACCAGCGTTCAAGCCCATCTTGCTACAGATCTGGCAGGCTTTCACAACTAAGCGCACAAATAAATACATTTGCCATAGCATTTGTTCTAAAATGCAGGCCTTGTTACAAATTGTGATGCTTTGCGCTTACTTTTAGTCTTCTCTTTCGATTTATTTGCCGTTTTGATCGCCTGGCTAGGCAGCTTTTATTTACGTTTCAATTTTGAGCTACCAGCGCAATACCACGGCGATCTGGTTTACGGTGCGCTTATGCTGCTGCTGGTGCAAGTACTGGCCTGCAGCTGGGCCGGGCTGTATCGTGGCATGTGGCGCTTTGCCAGCCTGGCGGATTTGCGTCGCATAATCAAAGCGGTGTTGGTATCTACCGTAGCCTTATTTTTATTTACGTTTGTCGCGGCAGATTGGGTCAAAATCCCGCGCTCTATCATAGTCTTGTACCCGCTGTTGCTGGGGCTGTTAATGGGCGGTGCACGCATAGCCTGGCGCATGTACAAAGAGGCTGGCTCACATATGCAGGCGGGCGCAGATAAACGCCAGCCAGTGGTGATAGCCGGTGCCGGTGCGGCTGGCGATATGCTAATGCGCGAGCTGGCACGCGGCCAGCAGTGGCGCGTGGTGGCCTTGGTCGATGACGACCGCCACAAGCAGGGTTGTGATCTGAATGGCAGCCCGATAGCTGGTAAGCTGGATGATTTGCCTTTAGTGCTGGAAAAATACCAGGCGCGCCACGTGATTTTGGCTATGCCTTCAGTAGCCAACGAGGTTATTCAGCGGGTGAGCGCCAGCACCAGCGCAGCCCACGCGGCGCTGTTTACCATCCCCGGTCTGGGCGAGCTCATTAGCGGACGCAGCGCGATTAACGTCATACGCCCGATTGAGGTAGAGGATTTACTCGGGCGCGCCGTGGTACACATAGACGATGCCGGTGTAAACGCGATGATTAGTGGCAAGCGGGTGCTGGTAACCGGCGCGGGCGGCTCGATAGGCAGCGAATTGTGCCGCCAGCTGGCCAGCTTCAAACCCGCGCAAGTGGTGCTGTTTGAGGCCAACGAGTTTGCGCTCTACACGATTACGCAATGGTTTAGCGAGCATCAGCCGCAAATATCATTTGTGAGTATGGCTGGTGATGTCCGTGACCCGCAGCGCATACAAGAAGTCTTTGCCAGCTACCAGCCACAGCTGGTGTTTCATGCCGCGGCCTATAAGCACGTACCATTGATGGAGCAGCTCAACGCCTGGCAAGCGGTACAAAACAACATCGGCGGCACGCTTACCGTCGCGCGCGCGGCCAGCGTGGCGGGCTGTGCGCAAATGGTATTGGTGTCCACCGACAAGGCGGTTAATCCTACCAACGTCATGGGCGCTACCAAGCGTGTGGCTGAAATGATCTGCCAAAGCCTGGATGCCACCAGCGGCAACACGCGCTATAGTGTGGTGCGCTTTGGCAACGTGCTGGGCAGCACCGGCAGCGTAATCCCCAGATTCAAGCAGCAAATTGCCATGGGCGGGCCGGTTACCGTCACCCACCCCGATATTACGCGCTATTTTATGTCCATACCCGAGGCCAGCCAGCTGGTATTACAGGCCGCGGCCCTGGCCACGGGTGGCGAGGTATTTGTGCTGGACATGGGCCAGCCGGTAAAAATCGTAGACCTGGCGCGTAATATGATTCGCCTCTCGGGCTATACCGAGGACGAAATCAAGATAGTATTCAGCGGCCTGCGCCCAGGCGAGAAGCTATACGAGGAGCTGCTGGCCGATAGCGAGCGCACCCTGCCTACACCACTGGATAAGCTGCGTATCGCCAAGCTGGCCACACCTGCCGCTGGGCTGCTAGTGCAGCTAGAAAAATGGCTGGCGCAAGCCAGCCAGGATGATGCCAGTGTACGTCGCGTTTTGCAGGAGCTAGTGCCGGAATACAGGCCATCCAAGCGTGGTTAGGGCTTATGGTAACCCGCCTGCGGGCACAAAATCACCAGCCGGATCTTCACGCAAGCTAATGTACTCAAGACGCCATTGGGACGCCATTGGGTATCCCGCCCGAGCATTAATAGCCCCCTTTCAAATACTCTCAGGAGAGCCAGGGATTGACACCGAAGACTTCCAATTACTAGTTGGCCTGGATTTGGAAGTGGCCAGGCCGGAGTGCTTATAAGCGCTTTCCATTAACTTGGCTTCACTAATCAAAGCGTCTATATGCTCGTTACCATTTTGGCCTGACTTGATAAGATCTAACAGTGATTGACCAGCAAAAGCTTTCATCTTCAACAAAGAACTTGCACGCGATACTTTAGCAGCCTGGAAAGCGTCAGCAATGTTGCTGAATTCAATAATACGCTTAACTTTGTCTGGCTCCGGTGTTGCAGCACCAGATAACCATTTGTAAATAGCTTGGCGGGAGACACCAAACACGCTAGCAAGATCTGCAATAGTGGGATTCAGTACGTTTCTGATATTGCCAATATGCTCTGAGGCCGTGCGTACATCCGGACGGCCTGCATCATCCACGGCTGCTGGCTCAACGTCGATAATAAATGATACCCGTGGCTGGATATAACGGCGCCAGCTTTCAGCCAATATACCCCCGATACCAGTCCACAAATTTCTTTATCCCGCTTTCAATTTGCGTGGCTGGTTTGTAGCCTGTGGCGGCTTCAAGGCGACTGGTGTCGGCGTAAGTGCGTGGTACGTCGCCGGCTTGCATGTCGAGGTAGATTTTTTGGGCGCGCTGGCCGCAGGCGGCTTCAATTGCGGCGATAAAGCGTGCCAGCTCGATGGGCTGGTTGTTGCCGATGTTGTAGAGGCTGTAGGGTACGGCGCCGGTGGGGATGAGGTCTTGCACGTGCAGTACGCCGGTGACGATGTCGTCGATGTAGGTGAAGTCGCGCTGCATGTGGCCGTGGTTGAATACCTTGATAGGCTGGCCTGCCAGTATGGCCTGGGTAAATAACCAGGGGGCCATGTCGGGGCGTCCGGCGGGGCCGTAGACGGTAAAAAAGCGCAGGCCGGTGGTGGCTATACCGTACAGACTGGCGTAGCTGTAGGCCATGAGCTCGTTGGATTTTTTGGTGGCAGCGTAAAGCGATACTGGCTGGTCCACCACGTCGGACTCGCTAAAGGGCACCTTGGCGTTAGCGCCGTAGACCGAGCTGGAGCTGGCAAACACCAAATGCTCGACCGGGTGCTGGCGGCAGCCTTCGAGCACGTTCATGGTGCCCACCAGATTGCTATCGACGTAGGCCTGCGGGTTTGCCAACGAATAGCGCACCCCGGCCTGGGCGCCCAGGTGGATTACGCGCTCAAAGCCGTGGCGGGCAAAGAGCTTAGCCATACCGGCGCGGTCGGCCAGGTCCAGGTGCACAAAGTTAAAGTTTTTAAAGCCACGCAAGCGTGCCAGGCGATATTCTTTAAGCCTGGGGCTGTAGTAGTCGTTCAAGTTATCCAGGCCATAGACCTCGTGGCCTGACTCCAGCAGGCGCAGGCCGACGAACATGCCGATAAAGCCAGCGGCGCCTGTCAACAGGTATTTCATAATGAATTATGCCTTGGTTAAGCCCGTAAGCCGGGGCTATGCGCTGGGCCGCAACACTACGCCTGGGCCTGGGCCATTACCCGCTTGATGGCGGCGCAGGTTGTGTCGACCTCGGCTTGGCCTAGCGTGGGGTGGACCAGAAACATCAGGCTGGTGTCACCCAGCATACGGGCGTTGGGCAGACGCTGGGCCGGGCGCAAGCCGGTGTTGTCAAAGGCTGCCTCCAGGTAAACCTCGGAGCACGAACCGCTGTAGCAAGGCACACCAAGCTCATTAATAGCAGCCATAACGCGGTTGCGGTCCCAGCCAGGAGCGAGCTTTTCGGGGCGCACGAACACGTAGCACTTATAGGCGGCGTGCTCGATGGCGGCGGGAATAGCGGGTACACGCAGGGCCGGCAAGCGGCTGGCGGCGCGCCAGATTTGCCGGGCGTGGGCCAAGCGCGTGGCGTGCCATTGCGCCAGACGCTTAAGCTGAATGCGGCCAATTGCGGCCTGCATCTCGGTCATACGAAAATTGCTACCAAAGCTGTTGTGCAACCAGCGAAAACCGGGCGGATGGGCACGTTCGTAGACCGCAGCGTAGCTTTTGCCGTGGTCCTTATAAGCCCACATCCTGGCCCACAGGGATTTGTCATTGGTGTTTACCATGCCACCCTCACCGCCGGTGGTGATGATCTTGTCCTGACAAAAGCTCCAGGCGCCAATATGGCCGATGGTGCCCACGTTTTTACCCTTATAAAGCGCGCCGTGGGCCTGGGCACAGTCCTCAATGACGTAAAGATTGTGTTTGTCAGCCAAAGCCATGATGGCATCCATATCACAGGGCCAGCCTGCCAGATGCACAGCCAGGATGGCGCGTGTATTGGGGCCGATCAAAGCCGCTATAGACGCAGGGCTAATGTTTTGTGAATCCAGCTCAACATCGGCAAACACCGGCTTGGCACCGGCATTAACCACACAGGACACCGAAGCCAAAAAGGTACGCGAGGTAACAATTACCTCGTCACCGGCACCAACACCCAAAGCGTGCAAGGCCAAATCTAGCGCCAGCGTGCCATTGGCCAGACAAATCGCGTAATCACAGCCAAGCCAAGCGGCAAACTCGCGCTCAAAGGCGCGCCCTTCCTCACCCGTCCAGTAGTTAACCCGGTTTGACAATAAAACGGCGCGCACCGCATCGGCTTCTTGCGCGCTAAAGGATGGCCAGGGGGGGAAGGGGGTGTTTAGCATCGCGTAATCACTTTTTAACCAAAGGCCTGGCAGGGTTGCCAACTACCGTCAAGCCGGCCGGCACATCCTTGGTAACCACCGCCCCCATACCAACTACCGCGCCCCTTCCTATGCGCAAGGGCTTGTCGGGTGTGCCCTGACGCAATATCGCGCCAGTACCAATATAGGCATGATCTTCGATATGCACATTGCCGTTGCAACGCACACCAGGCGCCAGGGTCACAAAATCGCCTATCACACAATCATGGGCAACATGACTGTAATGGTTGGCCTGAAAATAATTGCCGATTCTAATGTTTGAGGTTAACAAAACAAACGAAGACAAGGTATAGCCATCACCTAAGCTGACATCATCCATTATGATTACATTACGGTCTTGAACAGACCATGGTTGAATGCCATGCTCCACTAATTTGTCAGCCAATTTCTGCCTGACAGTACCATTTGCGACGGCAATATTTACTTTCTTGGTCTTACACCTAAGACTTAAAAAATCATCAAATGACAACACATTATGATTATTAGATATTGACTTGGCTGGATTATCATCGATAAAAACCAGATGCTTATCTGATATGTTTTTGTCTGCCAGTTGCAACCGCGCCAATGGCATAATCTGGCGACCCAAACCGGACGCTCCATAAATGCCATATAAACAATCAGTCATATCAAGCCTTGGGGGATTTTGAGCCAGTAAATTTCGGCATGGTAATGTCTTCGGAAGCATTTACACCAGATCTGCACAACACCATTTTAACCGTTAAAAACAGTATCTTAATATCCAGCAAAAAAGTCTGGTTACTTACATACCAGACGTCTAGGGCAAATTTTTCTTCCCAAGAAATAACATTTCTGCCATTGACCTGCGCCCAGCCGGTAATCCCCGGCCTGACATCATGCCTTTTATTTTGTTCTTGCGAATAATACTGCAAATATTCCATTCTTAATGGCCTTGGCCCAACCAAGCTCATATCACCTTTAAGAACATTCCACAGCTCCGGCAGTTCATCCAGGCTAGTGGCGCGCAATACCCTGCCCAGGGGGGTTATGCGCTGGCTATCGGGCAATGGCTGGCCACCGGCATCCACAGTAGCGCGCATGGTGCGAAACTTGTACATGATAAACGGCTGGCCGTGCAGGCCGGGGCGCTGCTGCTTAAACAGCACGGGCGCGCCAAGCTTGACGCGCACCAGTAATGCCACTACCAACAGCACTGGGCTTAGAAGCACCAGCCCGGCCAGCGATGCGATTATGTCAAACAGGCGTTTCAGCATTTTAATTGTCTATTAACCCCATGTGCTTAAGCATAACTGCATTTACCTTATGCACATCATATTTTTCTATAGCAATTTGCCTTGAGCGCGCACCCATACTGTTTGCCAGTTCTGGATTACGTATAAATTTTTCCATGGCCTGCACCAGACCATCGACACTGCGCACAGGCACCAGATAGCCGTTTTCACCATCCACAACGGTTTCTCTACAGCCGGGTGCGTCGGTGGTGATGATTGGCCGCCCCATTGACATAGCTTCCAAAATTGTGCGGGGCACACCCTCTGGGTACCATGACGGTAAAACAAACACCTGACTGGACGCTATTGCTGGTCTTACATCATCCATACGCCCCAAATATTCAATCATGCCATCGGCCTGCCAGTCATCAAGCTCTCGCCTGGTAATTGCATCAGGATTTACATCTATGGCACCAACAATTTTAAATACCACTTCTGGATAATGTTTTCTTATGACTTGGGCAGCACTGGCGTATACCCGCACACCTTTACTATCCAACAAACGCGCTATGAGCAGAAATACTGGCTTGCCAGGCAATGGAGCCAGCGCGTAATGCTCTAAATCGACACCCGAGCCATTTACCACGACTTGAGGCGTATTTGCTGCAATGATTTTTTTGTTGATGAATGTGCGCTGATTATCGGGGTTTTGAAAGAAAACCAAGCTAGCGCGCCTAAGCGCCGTTTTGTACAGCCATGGTACCAGCGCGGACGTTACTCTTTGCTTAAAGCCACGCTGGCCGTCAAGCGTAAACGCAATACCCAAGCCAGTTATCAAAGCCACGCGCTTAGGCACCCTTGCCAGCCAGGCCGCCAATATGCCATACACTACGGGCTTAACCGTGTAGCCCAACACAAACTCCGGTTGGACCTGCTTGCACAGGCAGTATAAGTGCCTAAGCGCCGTAAGGTCAGCAAGCGGGTTTAAGCCCGTACGGCGCATTGGTATAACGTGAATAAACACCTTATTCGAATCAAAAGCATCCCGCCAATACCGTTGGTCGGATATTTCCGGAGCAGCAAGATGCACCTCAAAGCCTTGAGCCAAAATAGCGCGTATTAACTGGCCACGGAAGTTTATAAAAGACTTAGCGAGGCTAGCTATGAGCAAACAACTTTTTACAGCCACTTACGCGCCCACCCCTGAAACATTAATATAGGCCATAGCTTTTGCTGGTGATCGTTTTTACCATCCAGGTGCTCAATCCAAATCTTGCGTATAGGCTCAGAGTAAAAAAAGCCACCAGACTCCAGGCTATCAATGGATAAAAGGTCTTCGGCCCATGGCTTTAAAGGGCCGCGCAACCACTTACCAACAGGGATACCAAAACCCTGTTTGGGACGTTCAATCAGTTCGCGTGGCACACGCTGGTACAAAAGTTCGCGCATCAGCCATTTACCCTGTCCATTGCGTATTTTCATGTGCAAAGGCATTTGCCAAGCCAGCTCAATAACCCTTGAATCGAGTAATGGACTACAGGCATTTAACCCAGCACCGCGTATAGAACCATTAATTTTTTGCATACCCTCTTCCTGCAAGAAAGTCTGCGCATCCAGGGCCATCATTAAATCTTCAAAACAATCAACATCCGGCCAAAGGGCCTTATCAGTAATGATGGTTGGCCGCTCGCTAGCATTTTTTACAATCGACAAAGGTTGCTGCCAATGACTTACCAACTTGAAAAAATACTCAAACTCACTATCCACACTAAGCACATCAGCGAGTTTTTGAGCCTTGCTGCCCAAGCCTGAGAGCTTATACCTTTGCGGTAAGAAGTGCGTTGAAATACCTGCCAAAGCATCCCAGGACTCTGGACTTAAGCTTTGTAATACCTTCACAGCAGCAATGCGTAGTGATTTAGGCAAACGTTGTGAACTACGCCACGTTCTTAGGGCGCTTAAATAACGGTTGTAACCGCCAAACAGCTCATCGCCACCGTCACCACTAAATAGCGTATCTACGTTAGCAGCAGCATGCTGAGCAAGCAAATACAAAGGAATTTGCGAGCTTGAACTCAAAGGCTCGCTAAAAATCTCAGGCAATTGCCTAGCTACGGCCAAAGCATCAGAAGCACTGATATCTAGCACCGAATGCTCGGTACCTAAATGCTTAGCAATATCAGCCGCATACCTAGACTCATCAGCACTATTATCTGCGTAACGCATAGTGTAAGTCTTGATAGGCGCTGCACTCATGCCTTGCATTAAAGCGGTAACCAGCGAGCTATCCACACCACCGCTTAGAAGCGAACCTACCCTACCAGAGACAGCAATTTGTTCGTGCAAAACGCTTGAAACAACATCATCGAGGCCCTGGATCGCCTGTACATCACTGCCCTTAAATGGCTTAGTCCTGCCTTGCTCTACTATGTCGTTAAAGCTCCAGTAAGGCTTGGCCTGCGTCTGCTTTGCTTTAGCCAGGCCATCATTGGCATTAATTTGCAACATATGACCAGGCTTAAGCTTATTAACTCCTGCCAGTATCGAGTAAGGTGCAGGCACATAACCATGGCGCACAAACAATGCTAAGGCGTCTCTGTTCACTACAGGTTTAAAACCATTGACGGAAAAGAACCACTTTAAATCTGATGCAAATAAGAGTAAATCATCACGCCATGTCCAAAATACTGGTGTTAATCCTGTATGATCTCTAGCTATTAGTAGAACAGAGTTTTTCTTATCCCAGTAAACTATTAATGATTTGTCAAGAACTGTACTTAAATAAGTACAAATACAATCAGCTTTTGAAAACGCCTTGGTCGCAATCATATTATCAACCAACTTAGTTACTTGGTTTTTGTATGCATTTGATCCAGGACGTTGGAATAGGCTATTTATTATAAATAATTCATTTCCAGTGCGGTGACAATAAAAATGTCGACAAGAATCAGTATGAGTTAAGCTAACCAGCAACTCGGGCAAATTAAAACAACCATAATACATAGCTAAATATTTATGGTGAAATCTATACTGATGCAGTCATATAAATTCGATGTGCTTGACTTTTGGGCCGTAAACGTATTTTTTGAAAGCAATACGGTGGTAGCAGAGCAATAATAATAAAGAAAAATTTAGTTCTGTGGCGTATACCAGTACCAAAGTTCCCGACCCCCATACCATATATTATGGCCAATGTAAATAACAATATCAAAACATAAGGGAAACAGCTAATTGATATTAATTTTGTCCGATTAGACCAAATCACGTAACATACATATACATATATTAACGCATCCAAAAAACCGATTACATGTGAAACAGAGCGTATATCCCATGGAAAAGGAGAAAACATAAAATAAAATCCCCTTATTATGGGTTTCCAAAAATAATCTGAAAAGGCAGAAATATTTGTCCACGCAGGGTAACTTGCACCTCCTCTAAAGGCTGTAGCACTAATGTATTTTCCTTCAACATTATTATTGATTATACTATCAAAGGTGCCAATTTTAGGGATATGTAGACTACCAAACACAAACCAAACGAAAAATAAAGCAAAGACTATTGAGAAAAGAAATCCAGAAACATAGAATTTCTTTATTTTGATTCCAATAAAGAATTTTCTTAATTGTTGCGCGGCTATTATGCCTATAAAAACCACCAGCGCTAAATAAAATGGACTATGGAACATGCCAGCCACAACAAATCCAAAAGTTGTAATAAAAACATTTTTTAGATTTTTCTGGTTACTCCATTTACAAACACCGATAATGCCTATCAATATGAATGGCCAAATAAAAGCTTCGTACCTGGGTATGACAGAATAAAGTGAGATTGAAGGCATTATGGCAACTAGCCACAAAGAAGCAGTATTTGCATTACGGCCCCAAATTATTGAATAAAGTTGCCAGAATAGAAATACTGATATTGTTGCACTAAGCAGAGCCAAACTGCCAAATAAAAATGCACTATCACCGAACAGTAAGTACCACCATGACACTAACCACGCATGGAATTCAGACGAAGAAAAACCAGGGTAATTGCCTATAATAGAGCTAAATCCGTTTAAGGCTGATCGGGTTGAAAAACTAAGAAATCCACCGACATCACTACCTTTGCCACTATCTGGCAAGGTGAAGACAAAATAATTTACTATCAATAACATCAGCTTTAAACAAAAAGCAAACAACAGTGGCACAAAGATTCTTCGATTCATGCAACCAACAGTCAAAACAAAAATTAGGGTAACAACTATCACGAAAACTCCAGACAATATCTGTGTCAAACCGAGGTGCTGAAACCCTGCGTATATCATAGTAAACCTACAAACTTTATAATACCTATATATTTTTTAAATATTAATTGCTACGCCAGCACTTAACATATCTTTGAACCATTCGCTCAATCGAGAAATTATCTTGTATCTTTTTCTTTGCCATGCTTTGACGTTCTTGCCACTGGGTCTTGTCATTCATAAATTCTTGTGCAGCTGTGCTTATACTTTGTGCCAATAATGTACTATCGCTTGGCGGTACCACCCAGCCTATATCTCCCACTATGCGAGCAGCATCGCCAACGTCTGTTACCACACAAGGTGTACCGGCAGCCATAGCTTCCGCCACGACATTTGGAAAAGCCTCACCAAATGCGGATGACAATACATGCAAATCCAAGGCCGCCATGACTACAGGTATGTCGCTACGCTGACCTAGTAGTATCACATCGTCTTGGAGCTTTGAATCTGCTATCCAGTTCATCAATACGTTATTCAACTCATCAATATTAGGGCCTACAAGAATGCATTTAAATTTCAGTTTGCCTAACTGTTTCAGCTTTGAGAGTGCATACAGCAAATTTTTATGATCTTTTTGAGCATCAAATCTACCTACCATGCCAATAAGAAAAGTGTTTTCTAAACCTCGCTCCCAGGTGGTTCTGATCTCAATAATCTGTTCCGGCCCAACATTATTGAATTGATTGAAGTCATAGCCATTTTCAATCACTACCAGCTTCTTTCTATCATATCCTTTGTCACCGTGGATGTTAGCAGCAGAGCTCGCACAACATATTATTTTTTTTGGAATTACAAAACTCAGTTTAGCTAGGAACTTAGAGATTACTATTGTACGATTATTAGTATTGTTTTTATCAAAATTTGATTGTCTAACGTTCCAAAAAATATTTTTATACCCTGCTATTCTTGCTAGCACCCCACCAAATAAATCAGCATGGTACATCCATGTTTGCACAACATCCGGTTTGCTTTTACGCAGGATTTGTAGCAACTTAAAAGCTGCTGATAGCTTTGGCTTACCTTTGGGCATATTCAAGCATATTACCTTAATGCCATGTTGTATTAACAATGGACCATACTTTCCTTGGCCCATCATGGAAACAACTATATGAGTATTACTAGTATCGTTAGTGCACAGGCGATACAAAGCCCCTTCGGCTCCTCCATTGGATAAACCTGTAATTATGTGTAAGACAGTTAGTCGATTAGCGTTCATAGCGCTGTGCGAACCATTCCTGAAACATCAGCACTTTCCAAAGTTTACTTCCATTATCCACATGACCATTCAAGTGATATTGCCACGTTTTATCTACTAAGTGATGGTTGAGGTAACCCTGTCGTTTCAAAGTTGAGGGGTCTAGCATATCGTTAGCCCATTCTTTTAATGGCCCCTTTAGCCATTCACCAATAGGCACAGAAAATCCTTTTTTAGGCTTATCAACAAGACTTCTAGGTATATACGTGTAAAGAATCTCACGAACTGGCCACTTACCTACTCCATTTTTAATCTTCAGGTCTTTTTGCATGTACCATGCCAAATCAAATATTTCATTAGTAAGAAACGGAGTTAAGGCGTTTACCCCAGTGTACGCAGCAGCAGCGTCTACTTTTACTAAACCATTAAAAGGTAAATACTGACATGTACTAAGAGCCATCATATAAAGTTGAAAATCATCTATATCTTTAAGATACTTATTTGGGTAATAGAATGTACTTACCTCAGTAGCCCCTAACACCAAGTCATCTGGTTTATTCCAACTACTAGACAAATTTAAAAACAATTCACGTTGATTCCTAGCACCAAGGATTGATGACAGCTTTATTAATTGTCTAATCTTATTTGATACATTATTTTTTGATAGAAAATAAGTTCCAAGGAAACCTGCATATCGTAAAGCGTTGATTAAACTAACAATAAAACTGGAAATTAAACGTCGCGATGCATATGGCAATTTACTAATTCTATCCCATAATTGTGGAGCAAATTGCAGTGGGGTATAGCCTCCAAAGAGCTCATCAGCACCATCACCGCCTAATACTACGTCGACAGACTGTGACGCCAATTCAAATGCTAATAACGTAGCAATTTGTGAACTATCTGCAAATGGCTCATCGTAAACTGTAAACAGCTTTTTTATTATTCGCAATGCATCATGTGGTGAAGCTATAATGTTTATATGTTCCGTATTTAAATAATTAGCTATTGCACTGGCGTCATCCGACTCATTAAAATCTTTTTCTTTGAACCCTATTGTAAATGTTGGTACCTTGGCGTCATAATGTTTTTGTGCAATCGCAGTTATTAAAGAACTATCTATTCCTCCACTTAAAAAAACGCCAATCCTACCATTCAGTGAATCTTTAATATTATTTACTAATATATTTTCTAAGTTATTTGTTTTACTACTGTCATCTGAACAGTCCGAATATACTAACAAACTTATTGTCTTTTCAAAGTCATAATAATTTTTAATTCTCGTTTTTATTCCATGTGAATCTATAGCAACCTCTAAATAAGCACCTGGGACGAGTTTATGTATATTTGTATATATGGAATGAGGCGCAGAGATATAACCAAATCTCATATATGAAGACAAAACATCACGATTAATTTTTTCTTTTTGATCATATTGAGAAACTAGACTATTAACACTTAAGCTACAGTTAATGATATTATCATTTTTATGCCAATAAATTTTACAGTGTCCTATTTTATCACCAGCAATCCTTATTATCTTGTTTTTATTATCTATGATTAAAATCATGCACGGCCCATCAAGCGCATGAAAAGCCTTTTCCACATTTGCGTTATTTAAGCGAGATTTAATTTTCTGTATTAGGCTGGAACTAACATTAGTTCTACTAATATAATAGAACGAATATCTTGGTAAATCAATATCGTCAAATTTTAAATATTTATAAGAGTTTGATTTAATAATTCTAAATATAATTTTTTGAGAATACGCCACCTCAATACTGTGTGTTGTATTATTTATTAACATAAAAATTTAATTTTTATTTACATTTAAAATAAATATGATTATTTATATAATATTACAAACCAGTAACTAACTGCCAGTAATGATTGCATTCAAATAATCTTTTATTATTATATTTTCATCAAACCTTGTAACAGCTTTTCGCAAATCAAGGTTTTCATTTGTTTTTTCCAAAACATTGGCTATGGCTGCGACCATTTTATTTATGTCACCTGTTGGAATTAGAATACCGTATTTGCCATCTTCTAGTATCTCTCTCATAGGACCTTTGGCATCATACGCGACAACTGGTGTACCACAGGCCATAGCCTCCGCCATCACATAGCCAAATCCTTCATACAACGAAGTTTGTACAAAAACCTTAGCCTTTTTAAAATACTTATATGGGTTATCAACAAAGCCAAGGAGTTTTACATTTTTTTCTAGACCGAGCCTATTAATTTCTTGTTCCAGATTGGCCCTTTCATTACCTTCTCCCAATATCACAGCTACTATTGAAGAGTTTATTTGACTCAGTTTTTGTACAACATAGACCAAATCTTTAAAGTTTTTTCCACTATCTAACCTACCCGCTGCGACTATATCAAAATTTAAATCCAATTCATTATTGGATAATTCTTCTATTTTTATCAAATCCATAGGGTTATATATTGTTTTTAGTTGATTTGCTCTAAGCTTTATATTCTTCTCCAAATCCAATTGTGTTGCTTTACTATTTGCTATAACAATATTAGCTAGTGGATATGATAATTTCATCAAATTAAGAATTAGCGTTCTTTTGATTAACTTACCTACCATTAAATCTTTTAAGGTAGCCGCTTCTCTAATTATTATTCTTCCCTTGTAAAACATTTTTCCTAATGTGGCCACAACTACGTTCAACTCTCTGATAGTTGACATTATGGCTAATGCTTTACTTGCTCTAAGATATCGAGCATAACCATAAATCCATTTTATTTTTCTAAATTTTAGACTCCTGCTTTTAAGAATAACTATTTTGTCTACTCTTTTATCCAGCATTTCCCTGTAGGGGCCATGATCATAAATCACCACAAAGTCTACTGGATATCCCCATTCCACGAATTTATTTGCCAGATTGACCATCACTCTTTCCGCACCGCCGCCGCTAAAAGAGCCCACCGCCAATGCTATTCTTGGTTTTTCTAATTGGTTCACTTATGGTGTTACCCACGCTACCGCCATACCCTTGCATTACGCAAGGGCATGGCTTGATCAATCAAATGCCAGTTGCAGCCCCAACCAGGCAGCGTGTTGTTGCTGGCCGTGGGCGTATTGGCCGAGGTAAGCCAAGTTTACCTTAGAACTTTTACTAAGCACTAGTCGCATGCCTAAATCCAGGTTAATGCTGGTGCGCGCCAGCGGCAGGCTGCTCTGGCTGTAGTTATGGCCGGGGTCCAGCCTATAGCTTTGTTTACTTGGCAGTTTTGCGCTACCCAGTAGCTGGTTTATACCAACGTCTGCCAGCAGGTCTGCTTGGGCTTGGGTCAACTTTATTTGGCGTTTTACTTGTAGTCCTAGTTGTCCGCTTGCGCGCTGCTCATTGGCGGCGTGGATTTTTACCACAGCCGGACTGCTGCCGTTTTCTGTGTAAGATGGGCGTTTGAGCTGTAAGCCGGTTATTTGCAGGCGTGGGTTTAAGTCCCAGTCACCAAGCTTAAAGCCTTGGGCACCGCTTACCCCGAGCCAGACCTGGCCCAGGTGGGCGCTGGTACTGCTGTGGATAGCGGCTTCGCTGGGGTCGGCGCGGCGGCTTAGATTGACCGTGTGCCAGGCGTGCGCCAGACCCGCGTACAGCCGCACTGGGCCAAGCACCGCGCTGCCTGCCAAGCCCAGGTAGCTGGCCTGGTCGTAGGCGGCGTCGGCGTTAGCGCCACGGCCGTGGATTTGGCTGTGCTGCACCCCGGCAAAGGCAGCCAGATAGGCATTGTTAGTGAGCGCCCGGCTGAGGCCCAGTTGCAAGCCGTTGGTTTGGCGCTGATCGCCCGCCTTATTGCCTGCGCCGTTTCTATAGCCGCGCACACCCCAGCTTTGCGCCCAAAACCCGGCTTGCGCGCTATGTTCGATCGCCGCCTTACGGATAAAGCGGCTGTCCTCGATTAAGGCACTGCGCCAATTGGCGTCGTTACTGTTTAAACCCTGGCGGTTATACGCCAGACTAAGCTCCAGGCTGTGGGCGTGGTAGGCCAGCCGTGCGCTGAAGTAACGTGGCAGGTTGCTGCTCACGCGTTTAAAGCGGCCGTCAGCGCTGTCGGCCGGGTCGCTGCTGTCAACGCCATACAGCATGCCACCTTCGGCGCGGGCGATAGTCCAGTGAGCAGACGACTTTAGAGCTGGCATTTGAAAGCGCAAGTCCAGGCCGCCACCCAGACGCATGCTACCCCAGGATTGCAGCGCGTCGTAGGCGCTGGCCGTGTTTAAGCGTATCAAGGTCTGCGCCGTGGGTAGTAACGTCAGACTATTGTCAAAGCTCAGTACCCCAGGGTTGGCCGCAGTCCCTGGGCGCAGTTGGCCACCTACGCTAGCCGCGCTTATTACCCCGGTACCGCTTAATACGCTACCCGGCTGGCTATAAACATGGCCAAACCAGTTACTTACTACGTTTAAGCCCCCCTCTTGCAGGTAAAGCGCCAGCGTATTGCTGGGCGCCATACTAAAACCCGCTAAACGCAGGCTGCCCGCGCCGCCTTTAAGTAGCGGCACGTTGGCCTGTAGCGTGCCGTTTAAATTGGCCTCCCCGCTAGCGACGTGGATGGCCACGGCATTCGGGTCACCAGCGTAGCTATTGGTCGTGGGTGGCAGTACCCAGCCATAAGGCATGGCCGGGGCACTAGCAGGCGGCTCCAGGCGAATGGTATTAGCCAGGCTTATGCCAGCAGGCAAATACAGCGTGCTGCCGGCAAACAAATCCAGCTCGTTAAACGGCTGGCCTAGCGCGGCGCTGTTAGCAATACCAAGACTGCCCTGGCGCAGCAACACGCGGCCGGTAAAGCTGTTGACGTCGTTAAGCTGCAAGTGGCCGGCGCCAATCTTCCAGAAATTATTGCCGTAAAACACCCCGGCGTGGTCGCTTAGCGGGCCGTTTAGCACCAGGCTTTGGCCGTCAGCTACGTCAAAGCCGCTGTCAAACTCCAGCTCCAGGCTGCGCTCAAGCGCGCGCGTGTGCGCCACTGGCACCAGCTCAGCGCTTAGTACGTAAGGCTCAGGGTCAGGAGCCCAGAGATCGGCGCGCGCCGCTATTGGGAGCAGCGCCAGACATCCGAACAGGATAATTAATCTACTTATAGCTCTTAAAGGTCTTGTTGTTAAAACAAATAATGCTTGTATAGATAAGCCCACAATAGTCTCCACAAATAGCTTGTTATGATTTATTCGATACTACTTTTAGATTGCATTGTGTTTATAAACATTGTGACAATTTTGACACGGTATTTTTTGGCCTGAGCCTGACATATATCAAAGCCAAACCAAACCGGGCGCATATGTGCTTAACGCCAGGGCCGGAAATAAGTACAATTGCGCGATGAATTCCACACCCACACAAATCAGCGTCGCCGGCCTGGGCTACGTGGGCCTGGCACAAGCCCTGCTCCTGGCACGCCACAGCAAAGTCTGCGCCATCGACATCAACCCAGTACGGGTCGAGCTTTTAAATAGTGGCACCACGCCCATCGAAGACAGCGCCAGTAGCAGCGCCTTGGCCGAGCTCAAGGCGGCGGGCTGCCTGAACAATCCTGCCAGCGCCACCGGCTTGCGCGCCACGCTGGACGCCACCAGCGCCTACGCCACGGCCGAGTTCGTCATCGTCGCCACCCCTACCGACTACGACCCCAAAAGCAATTACTTCGATACCAGCAGCATCGAGGCCGTGGTAGCCCAGGTCGCCAGCATTAATCCAGCGGCCTGCGTAGTGATCAAGTCAACCGTACCCGTGGGCTACACCGCCAGCCTGGCAAAGCGCTACCCCGCTTTACAAATACTTTTCAGCCCGGAATTCCTGCGCGAAGGTCAGGCGCTTTACGACAACCTCTACCCCAGCCGCATCATCGTCGGCGACCGCGGCCCCCAGGGCCAGCGCTTTGCCCAGCTGCTGCTAGCCGGCGCCCTGAAGGAAGACGTGCCGGTGCTGCTTACCAATAGCACCGAAGCCGAGGCCATCAAACTTTTTGCCAACACCTACCTGGCCATGCGCGTGGCCTACTTCAATGAGCTCGACACCTACGCCGCCATACACGGCCTGGACGCGCGCCAAATCATCGAAGGCGTCGGGCTCGATACCCGCATAGGCCAGCACTACAACAACCCCAGCTTTGGCTATGGCGGCTACTGCCTGCCCAAGGACACCAAGCAACTGCTGGCTAACTACGACAAAGTGCCCAGCAGCCTGATGAAGGCCATAGTCGAATCCAACCGCACGCGCAAAGACTTCATCGCCGAGGACATTATCCAGCGCCTGTACCACGTATCCTTTAGCCAAGCCACCCAGGCCGCCCCCACCGTCGGCGTTTACCGCCTGGTCATGAAAGAAGGCTCGGATAATTTTCGTGCCTCGGCCATCCAGGGCATAATGAAGCGCATCAAGGCCAAAGGCATACGGGTAATCGTCTACGAACCGGTGCTGCAAGACACGCATTTTTTTCATTCACCAGTTATTAACGACCTGGAGCAATTCAAAGCCGGTTGCAGCCTCATCATTGCCAACCGTCTGGCCAGCGAACTACTGGACGTAAAAGACAAGGTTTACACGCGCGACTTGTTTCAAAGTGATGCGTAAGTGATTCGGCAGCTCTACCAAAGCAGGTTTGTCCGCAACGTAATTCTGGTAGCCAGCGGCACCGCCGGGGCTCAAGGCATCACCATGGCCTTTGCCCCCATCATCACCCGCCTCTACGGCCCCGAAGCCTTTGGGCTATTAGGCACCTTTATGGCCGCACTGGCGATCATGACGCCAATCGCAGCGCTGTCCTACCCGATTGCCATAGTCCTGCCCAAAGCAGACGACGACGCTAAGGGCCTGGCCCAGCTAAGCCTGCGCATCGCCCTGGTAATCACTATCTTGCTGGGATTAATACTACTGGCCGTAGGCGACAGTATCGCCACGCTGCTGGGTATGCAGGCAATCGCCAGCTTTATGTGGCTCATACCGCTGGCCATGCTGTTTAGCGCCATGCAACAAATCATGCAGCAATGGCTAATCCGTAAAAAACAATTCAAGGTCAGCGCCCGCGTAGCACTGTCGCAATCGCTAATAGTAAACCTGGCCAAAACCGGCGCTGGTCTGCTCAATCCCATCGGTGCGGTGCTGATTATCATCAGCACACTAGGCAACGCCCTATACGCCGCACAACTATGGTTTGGCGCTAAAAAATGGGCCGCCCAGGACGGCCGCATCGACAAAGCCACCAAGCCCGTAAGCCTGACAGAACTGGCACACAGGCATAGGGATTTTCCCTATTATCGCGCCCCACAAGTATTCATCAATGCCGTCTCGCAAGGGCTGCCGGTACTTATGCTAACCAGCCTGTTTGGGCCCGCCGCTGCCGGATTTTACTCGCTAGGCAGGACGGTAATGGGGATACCGTCGAGTTTGGTTGGTAGGGCAATCGGAAGTGTCTTGTACCCAAAATTAAATGAGACATATATCGATGGAAATGACATTTTCTCAGTTATTTTTAAAACCACAATTTTACTTGGTGCTATTGGGCTAATCCCATTTGGAGTAGTAGTTGCTTTTGGGCCAGATTTATTTGAATTTGTATTTGGCGCTGAATGGCATCAGGCTGGTATATTTGCCAGATGGCTAGCCATATTCTTGTTTTTTGGTTTTATTAATAGACCATCTGTTGTGGCCATACCCATTCTAGGAATACAACGTGGCTTATTAATATATGAAATTTTTTCTACAGCCGGTAAAATAATAGCTCTTTGGCTAGGTTTTTACATATATAACGATGCTTCGACAGCTGTAATGTTTTTTGCAATAAGCGGAGCAATAACCTATATAGCATTGATATTGTGGGTTTTGTTTTATGCCATAAGGAATTAAAACTATGCAAAAACAAGTTGATAAAAGCCATTATGACTTTGGCAAATACGTGAAAAAACGCCGTTGGTTAAGCATGTGGCACCAAGTTCAAGAGGTGCTTGCCTTGCAGCCGAAAAATGTACTGGAAATTGGGCCTGGACCAGGTATCTTTAAGACATTAATTAAACATTTTGCTATAGATATACAGACATTGGACATAGCCGAAGATCTGCAACCAGACTATGTCTGCTCAGCCGACAAAATGCCCTTTGTAGACAACCATTACGATCTGGTATGCGCTTTTCAGATGTTAGAACACGTGCCGCTGGAGCAAAGCCTGCGTATATTTAAAGAAATGGCTAGGGTTGCCAGAAGAAATGTAGTTATAAGTCTACCCAATGCTAAAGCAAAATATGCATTTGAATTCTATGTGCCGAAAAAAGGAGCTGTACGGATTTTACTAAACAGGCCTTTCTGGCAGCCCAGGGTTCATAAATTTGATGGCGAACATTATTGGGAAATAAATAAACAAGGCTATCTACTAGAAGACGTTATAGCGAAATTTGAAGACTCCGCAAATGGCGTTAAGCTTGTAAAACAATTTCGGGTTAAAGAAAACCCCTATCATCATTTCTTTATTTTTGCAAAATGCTAACTAAACAACCAAGAACACGTCAACAGAACACTCATTAGCACTAAATTTTTTGCACTTACTCGTGAGTTTCCAATTATTTACCTAGTCCCAGAATTAGCGATATATTTCTTAGTGTCACACTTAGCGTATCTGCAGACACACTATCAACAATTTTAAACCCTCGGGTATTGATGTCCAATGATTTAAATTGGTCCGACAATACATAGCCAGTCGTCTTGCTTGTGCCATTTAGCGGCACTTCAAATGGGTAGCCTTTGCCCTGGTTCGTAATAGGGCACACTGCAGCAAAATTCGTTTTTTTATTAAAAGCCAACTCAGAAACAACTAAAGCTGGTCGTTTACCAGCTTGCTCATGCCCTGCTTGCGGGTCAAAATCAAGAAGAATAATATCGCCCTGTTTTGGATAAGCCATCTAGAGCAATTCCTTGCCCAGACGCTGTTTGAAGTGTTCTTCGTGACGGTTTGAAGTCGTAATACCTGAGAGCAGGTCCTCTAAAGTGGGCCCTGCTTTAGATATAACAAGTACTTCATTTTCTAAGGTAATGTTTACTTTATCACCGGCCTGGAGTCCGAGCTGATTTAAAAAAGCTTGCGGTATTCGAAAACCAATCGCATTGCCCCATTTGTTTAAAGTGGCTTGTGTCATGATCTAGTCCTTTACTTACAGTCTCAGTTTTGACAAAACAACATATACATTGTATATCAAAAAACCAAGAGGGAGACTTTTGTGGATATTTTTGACATAACCTCCATACTAACGCTCCAACGCCTCTATTCAAAGAAAGTAATGTATCTCATAGAGCAGACAACCAGTAACCGACCTGAACGGGCCATGATCTATGCCAGGCGGCCTGCAAGCATAGGTAAATGGAGCAAACGACTCCTTGTGGGACTGGCTCTGACTGTCTGCGACCTCCAGGTCTCCTGAAATCAATAACACCTCTTCCCAGTAATCATGCTTGAATGGCTTTGTGGTAAACGCGCCAGGCTGAAATCTAAGAAGCCTGGTTTTATGACCCTTTCCTGCTTCTTCATGAAAATTATTGGTCAGAATCTTCTCTTGAATGCTAGGAGGATAACCAGGCAATAAGGTCCAACCCTGCTCCAGGTCAAGACCATAAAACTCGCGGTGAAACATGTCTGTGTTTGTCATAATGGTATCTTACGAAATATTGTCGGAATAGGCGGCATCAATTTTCTGTCAAAAAGCTTACTACTGGCTTATCATCTGATTGAATACTCTTTGATTTAGCGAATTTGCCCGGATCGACAGCAAATATGTCAAAAGCTTTGAACCCATTTGCGAAACTATGCAGCCTATGACCCACTCCTGCAGGGACCCTGACAAAACTGCCCTGCTCCAGCTCGACATCACCCCGGCCTTCAATCCAGATTTTTGCCGATCCGCGTAAGCAATAAACTATATCGTCCTCAAACGGATGCGTGTGCGCTTTTACGTGAGCCGACTCATTCATTTCTACAATCGCACACGAAATATGATTATTATCAATAGAGTCCCTGTTGATTAACCATGCAATGTTAACGCCTTCGAATTGCGGGTGCTGTTCCAGCTTTATATCCTGTTCGTGTATGGCCGAAATATTACTGTTGTCCATAATATGCTCTCTCTGAATGAATAACCCAATACGGTTAAAATATATGTCAGTATGATGTTTTAGACTCGTCAACAAAAGCGAACCTAAAACTATCCCCTACTGTTTTAATGCGGCCAAAACTCGGGGTAGGAAAGTGGGCAGGCAATATCAACGTATCGGTATCAGCACTTGTTTGCAGCAGATCCAAACGTGTTGCGTATGAATGCTTATCATCAACACAAAAGCACGAGCTTAATTGTGGCTCAGCACACTGTAAGGCATGGTGCATAATATCGCCGGTAAATATTGCGTGGCTTCCATTAGAGTTCAATCTTATGGATATATGGCCCGGAGTATGACCAGGACTGGGCTCAACCGCAACGTTCTCGTCAAAATCGTAGTGATTATCTATTAACTCATATTGCCCTGCATCAATAATTGGAAGAATGCTATCGAGATAATATGGGTCGTCAGTGAACCGTGTTGTTTCATACTCACTGCGCCAGAATTCCCACTCTGTTTTGTTAAAAAGATACTTTGCGTTCTTAAATGTGGGCACCCATTTGCCATTCAATAAATGCGTATTCCAACCTACATGATCAACGTGAAGGTGAGTACATAGAACATATTTAATATCATCTGGCGCTACCCCTGCCTGCTTTAAGCGCTCTAAATAGGGCCAGTTATTGCGGTGATATCTGGTTTTTTGCGGACGCTCCCGATCATTGCCACTACACGTATCGATTAAGATCAGCCCGGATTTGGCGTGGATAATAAAACTATGCATAGCCAAGACCAGTAAATTGCTGGCTTTATCATAGAGATTACCCGTTAGCCAATCCAGGTTGCGTTGAATATGAACTGGTTGTATGCGCGGATACAGTACTTCTGGTGCCAACAAGGGCATTTCAAACTCCATAATTCTGTCAACGCGTATATCTCCTATGTAAAATGTACTCATACCAACCTCAGATTAAGTTTAGACCGCCCTGGAACACTGATGCACGTTTAGTGACCAGCTATATCACCAAAAAACATATTGGTTGCCTTTTCAGCCAATACCGCAAGTAAATAAATCCCCACCCCTAGTAATGACAAATAGATCAAAGCAGCAAACATCAGTGGCGATTCCATGTTGTACGAAGCAAACATGACAATGTAGCCCAGCCCGGAATTGCCGGCGAGGAATTCGCCCGCTATAACACCAATCACCGACATTGTTGCCGCTATCTTCAAACCACTGACTATGGATGGCATGGCATTAGGCAATCTAATATGCAGCAAAACCTGAAGCTGACTAGCCCGTAGTGATCTGCCCAGATTAACTTGAGTCAGAGATGCAGACGCGAGCCCGGTAGTAGTGGCCATAAATACCGAGAAAAATGACAAGTACACGGCAAATAGAATTCTGAAGCCTTCGCCAGGCCCAAACCATATGATGAACAGAGGTGCTAAGGTGATTTTTGGTATGACCTCAAAGGCCAAAATAATCGGATATACTGCCTTACGAAACAAAGGTATCAAATATACGATCAAAGCCAGTGCAAATCCAAGCGCACTAGACCCCACGAAGGCGATCATCATATCAATCAGTGAATTCTGCGAATAATTTATCAAAAAATCATTCTGCTCAATAGCCGAGTCCAGAATTGCACCAATTGTTGGAAGATAAACTTCCGAGATTTGAAAAATTTCTATCAATGCCGACCAGATACCAATTAACAGCAGGCCAAACAATAGCGGTAACACAATTTTTCTTATTGCTGTGATTGTGGTGTGGCTTATATGCATGGATCACACCTCGTTACAAAAATGACATTCTGGTTAGCACAAGCTTTTCTATCGTACTGACTATGTAGTAAACCACGCCACCAAGTGCACAGCAAATCAGTACGGCCGCCAGCAATAACGGTGTATCAAGCCTGGAGGAAGCCCACAAAATCAAAAAACCCAAGCCCTTATTCGCAGTTATAAACTCACTTACGATGACTCCAATCAGCGCCATCGTGGTACATATTTTCAAACTGGAAAAGAAATCTGGTACTGCATATTTCAACTTAATCATAAATAGGATTTGTGCCTTACTGCCGCCCATCGACTTACACATTCTCAGTACTGAAGGGTTTGTTCTTTGAATACCAGCCAATACAGATATAACTATTGGGAAAAAGCACATAAACACCACAAACGCAAACCTAGAAACAAACCCTATACCCAGCCAGAGTATGAACACTGGCGCCAAGGCTATTTTTGGAATCACCTGAAAAACAATAATATAAGGACCAACAGCCTCTCTTACCCATTCAAAGTAACTCAATACGACTGCTACCAATAATGCTATGACTATCGACACCAGAAATCCCGCAACTACTTGTATGGCAGTTGGCAGCGTATTTGATAGCAGTAGCGACAGTTTGTCTGTAAAAAACACCTCTAATATATTTACAGGCGTAGGCAATACTGTTATTGGGACGTTAAACACCCTGCACAGTATTTCCCAAAGTAGCAAGAACACTACTACACTGGTTATAGTTGTAATTCTATTAGTCATGTTTATGATTTATCTTACTTTTAAGAAACTCACATAGCTCTACAAACTCTTTACTCGCTTGTACCGAACTTGATCTGGGCCTCTTGAATGGGACTTCGATATCAGCAACAATAGTGGCCGGCCGGTTACTCATTACCAATATCCTGTCTGACAGATACGCAGCTTCACGTATACTATGCGTAACAAACAAACCAGTTTTTGGCTTTAGTTGCCAGATATTTAGCAAGGCATCACCTAGCTCATCTCTGGTTATGGCATCCAGCGCCGAAAAAGGCTCATCCATCAGCAATACGTCTGGATCGTAAATTAAGGATCTGCAAATTGCCGCACGCTGTCGCATACCACCAGATAATTGTTTGGGTTTTGAATGGGCAAAGTCCGATAGTCCGGTCAGGGCAAGTAGTTCATTGGCTTTATCTATGTAATCCCCAATTGGCCGCCGCTGTATAGTTATGGGAAACAACACATTATCCAGTACCGTTTTCCACGGCAGTAATGTTGCATCCTGAAACATTATTCCGGTATTTAGCCTTGGTGCGGTTATTACCTGATCATCTATTTTTATTTCGCCTTTGGTTACCTGCTCCAGACCGGCTATCATCATTAACAATGAGCTTTTACCACAGCCACTGGGTCCGAGAATTGACACGAACTCACCCTTCTTGACCTCAAAGTCGGCGTGCCGTATGGCTAGAACGCCAGCCGTCTTATCTGTGCTGTAAGTTTTACTTACATCTGAAACCAGTATATGCGCAGCGGTTGCAGCCATTGAATATCACTCACTTTAAATTTGTTTTAATATCTATAAATTCCATTCTCAAAACATATATTTATCGTACTGTTTGAAATAATCACGCGCTTTGCTGAGTTCTGCACTGCTTAATTTATTTGTAGCAACAAATTCATTAGTGTAAAGCTCATCAATTGGGGGTAATTTTTCGCCAGGGTCAGCTGCATATTTCATGACCAAATCAGCTTGATCCCTTAGTGATTGTGGATCTTGCCAGCCTATACCTTTTTCAATCTCAGGCGCACCGAGTGACATTACGGTATAAATACCAAAACCGATTTCTGTTTGCTTTAACCCGGTTTTGCTCATACGCACTTCGGGTACTTCTTCAGCAAATGCATTGAGTGCATCTTCAGGATTTTTTATGCTGTATGCCAAGCCGTCCAACATTGCTTCCGTCATATTCTTACACAGCTCTTTCTCATTTTTTAAGATTTCTGGTCTGGTAAGCAAAGACAAGCCGTACAATACTATTCCTGCGGCACTATATGAAAAAAACCTTGTGCCAACACCCTGCACGGCTATGGAAGGTATGGAGCTGCCAGCAAAAGCCGATATCGCATCTACCTCTTTGGTCAATAAGCCCCGATTCCTTACTTGATAATCAAGCTGCAATAATTTAACTTTAGCTAAATCCAACCCGGATTTTTCAGCCCAAAGCGGCAAGAACGGATACTCACCTGACGTTACGGTTGAACCCAGCGTTTTACCTTCCAATTCTTTAGGCGTTTTGATATTGGAATCCTCTCTAACCAATACACCCATCGTGGAGTCCCACTGTGCCACACCCAGTTGAACCAAAGGAGTTCCTTTAGCCGATTGCAAAAATGCCGCAGAACCTGCTGCCAAACCAAAATCAAAGTTTTTCGAGGCTACATTTTGAGCGGCGGCCAATGAACCCGTGCCCCTGCCTATTTCGATATCTATACCCCTATCCTTGTAGTAGCCCTTGTTTTTTGCAACATACAGAAACATGCCGCTACCATCTGGCACCCCAGCCTGCGTCATCTTTATTTTAATTGGCCCCTTACCGATGGCGGGATACGCCACCGCAGCTGCTCCCAGTGACGAGTAGGCCAAAAATTTACGCCTTGAAATCGTAGTCATTTGTTTATCTCCTGACTTGCTTTATGTTTAATTACTATTTTTTCTGACCGCCTCTATCAAATGCTTGGCCGCATATGCAAGCATCTCTTCTGAATGCGCTGCAGAAATCTGTATTCTTATCCGTGCTTTGCCAACTGGCACAACGGGATAAGAAAATGCTGTTACATAAACATTATTCTTATATAGTTCACTTGCAACTTTCATTGCATTTTCGGCGTCACCAATAATCACTGGCACTATGGGTGAATTACCAGCAATCACATCTAGGCCGCCAGTGGCAATGATTTTCTTAAAATAGTCTGTGTTATGCCAAAGTTTTTTTCTTCTGGATGCCAGCAATTGAGTATTATGCAATAACTTTACCGAAGTACCTGCTATTACTGGCGACAATGAATTTGAAAATAGATATGGTCGTGAGTTTTGCCGCAAATATTTTATTATTAACTCGGGTCCCGATACGTATCCGCCGGAAGCACCCCCTAAAGCCTTGCCCAATGTGCCGGTGTAAATATCTACCCGCTCTTTGACGTTGTAATACTCGGCACAGCCTGCCCCATTGGCTCCAAATATCCCTACAGCATGAGAGTCATCGACCATTACCAATGCACCATACTGTTCGGCCAAGTTGCATATTTCTGGCAAATTTGCCAATGTGCCTTCCATAGAAAACACGCCGTCAGTGACTATTAGTTTTATTCTTGCCCTGCTAGCTTCTCTAAGAGTTTTCTCCAGGTCAGCCATATTATTATTCTTATATCTAAACCTTTTGGCTTTCGACAATCTTATTCCGTCAATGATGCTGGCGTGATTTAATTCGTCGCTGATTATTGCGTCTGTTTCTGCCATTATGGAGCCTAGTACTCCCACATTGGCATCAAAGCATGAGGAATACAGAATAGAATCCTCAACGCCTAGCATGTCACTTATATCTTTCTCAAGCTCCTTATGTATACTTTGTGTCCCACAGATAAAACGCACCGATGACAAGCCATAGCCATATTGCTTAATGGTTTCGATTGCGTATGCCATGGTTTGGGCATCGCCTGCCAGCCCAAGATAATCATTTGAGCATAGGTTTATTACCTCTTCATCGCGGTCAACCACGGCCAACCTTGCTGATTGCGGCCCCGTAATCAAGCGCTCCTCTTTATAAAGATTTTTATTTTTTATGTCTTCAATACTGGTTGCAAAGTATTCTTTTGTCGCCTCTGTATACATATAGCACCTTACGTTTTATAGCCTTATTAAAAATGACGCTTCAACCTCTGTAGTTGCATTCATTGGCAAAGATGAACAGCCTAACGAACTTCTGGTTGGCGGCGTTAAGGACGTGAATATCTCATTGATAAGACCAGATGCGCCATCTGCAACAATATGAATATCGGTAAATTCTGGCATTGCATTCACAAACACAATCATATGCACGCAACCAATTACCCTATCGAGATCTCCATCACACGCCTTCTGCAACTGCGCCACGATATTTAAGGCAGAGGTTTTGGCCGACTCTTGTCCGGCTTTAAGGTCTATCTCTCTGCCCACTTTACCGGTACAAGCCAAAATTCCATTCCAAAATGGCGGCTGGCCAGATATTGTTACCACCCCGCGATCGATATGGTACGGGGCATATATGGCAGGCGGCTCTGTAATCTGTGGCAAAACCAAACCCAAGTCCTTTATGCGTTTTTCAACTTTCATGCTGTGACTGGCTCCTGGTGTTATTACTCTGTGGTGAACAAGCCTTGTACGGTGCTTGGAAACTCTTCCAGAACTGCTTTCATCGCAGCCTCAGCCGCCTTTGGGTTACGCTCCACTATCGCTGCTGCCACCGCCCGGTGATAACCGACCTCTCGCACTAATGCCTCTACCGGCCGTCTTGGTAACACATAATGCCAAAATCTGAGGGCTATATTTTGTAATTCAGGCATTACACGTCTGATAATTCTGTTGTGGGTACCTTTAGCAATACCCTGATGAAACTTCATGTCAAACTCTACTAGCGATTTCCAGTCAGATTGCGCAATTGCCTGTTCTGCCTTGGCATATGCCCCCGCTATTTCCTGCATTTCTGCCTTGGTAGCATTTTCTGCAGCCAGCCTTGCCGCCTGACCTTCAAGCTGTGCCCTTAAGCTAAAGACCTGCTGATACTCAATCAAACTTGGGTTTGCAACTACGCTACCAAGTCGCGGTCTTCTTTCTACCTGACCCTCTACCGATAATTTGAATAAGGCATCTCTAACACCAGCCTGCCCCACCTTATATCTCTCTGCTAAAGACTCAACGTCTATGTTCTCTCCCGAGCGCAGTTCACCACAAATAATATCCAGCAAAATCTGGTCATAGATCTGGTCACGCTTTAACTTACTTTGCATAAACAAGGTTTTCCATATAAGGGTCTATTCATAATTTAGTTCGTAAGATATTACGATGCATAGTTCATAAGATATTTGAATCAAAAGTCATGCGCAACAAGGGTTTATACCAAGAGCATAAGATGCTTTGATTAACATTTTGATTTGAAATATAAATTTCTAAGGTTTAGCGGATGTCAGATCGCCACTAAAGTCCATGCGCCAGATGGTTTAGAGTCAAACCTCTGCTTTTATTTGAGTTTTCTTATTAATTGGACGGCTTTTAAACCAACACCCGAACCCCAGCCACCATTAGCACAAGCGCCAAAGCCAGTCTTATCCAGCCGTCCTTGACCTTGCCCGCGATCAGGCCGCCGACCCAAACCGCTGGTATTGAGCCCATTAGTAAGCCCGCCAGCAGGTTTCCGTCAACCAGACCAGCCATCAAATAACCAGTCCCGGCCACTATGGCAAGCGGTATCGCATGGACGATGTCAGTGGCGACCAGCTTATGTGAATTCAAGCGCCATGGGTACAGATAGAGCAAAGCCACGCTACCCAATGCCCCCGCACCCACCGATGTCAACGCCACCAGAAGACCGACTACACCCCCTGCCACGCGTGTTAATGCCGACTGATAGCGTTTGAATCTATGCGGAGTATTTAATCTTTTTTGGCTTGCCAGGGATTTCAGTTTTGGGGCAAATAGCAGTCCGATAGCCGTGATTATTACTACCAGACCTATAGCGTAGTTAAGCCACTCAATCTTTATCGGCTGCAAGCCAAAGCCTATCAACACAACCACTATTAACGCCACCGGCAAGCTACCTGACCATAGCCTGCGTGCAATTTGCCAATCTACATTACCTTTACTATGGTGCACCCCTGCCCCGAGTGTCTTAGTTATAGCGGCAAACCATAAATCAGTGGCGATGGCAATACTGGGCTCTATCCCAAAAACCAATAATAGTATTGGCGTCATCAAAGCACCGCCGCCAACACCTGTTATACCAACTATTAATCCTGTTGCAGCGCCAGCCAGAACGAAAGCGTGATCAATCATTTAGCCAGCCAATATCAGCGGCTGCTACAAAGTATGGGTTAATAACGTCTGGTTTACCATATGCAAGCCTGACCCCATGCAAATCCGTTAAAACCCCGCCGGCCCCCTCAAGCACAGCCTGGGCTGCGGCTGTATCCCATTCGCAGGTTGGTCCCAGCCGCGGGTAAATATCGGCTGCACCCTCAGCGATGCGGCATATTTTCAAGGAGCTGCCGGCCTGTACAAGGCTGACATTGCCAATTCGCTTGATGAACTCTACCGTGGCCTGATTTAAGTGGCTCTTGCTTGCCACCACGCGTGTTACCGCAGAGCTGGCATGGCTCCTGTTGTTAGCATGTATTTTAGTGCGTGCGCTGCCGTCATCCCTAAAAGCACCTATACCCAGGCCACCCCAATACATAAGCTTTTTAGCCGGTGCATACACCACTCCCAGTATTGGCGCACCGTTTTTAATCAAGGCTATATTTACCGTAAATTCACCATTACCATCGATAAACTCCTTGGTGCCATCAAGTGGGTCCAGCAACCAAAACATGCCGCTATTTGTTCTGTTAGCTAGCGAATCTGCGTCTTCTTCTGAAACCACCGGGCAGTCGGGCAACAGCCCATCTAAAGCCGTGCTTATCAGTACGTGTGCCTCTATATCCGCTTGTGTGACCGGGCTTTGGTCTGTTTTCAGGCTATGCGCGCAACCATTGCTTGTGTAAATTTGCATTATTACCAGACCCGCCTGCTTTGCTATTGGTACGAGCTTATCTAAGACACTGGTATTATTCATGGGCGCGCCGTCGCAAAATGAGCTGCTTTATGGTTTAATGGGCAAAAATGACAATAATATAACAAAGTCAGCAGATAATTCCATTATGACCCATATTACGACAGAAAAAAGCACAAATCTGTATGGTTTAGATGCCGAACAGGCTTGGGATACCGAGCTTGCTTTCAGACATCTGCAAGGCGCCAGCCTGGCTGGCACAAAACGTACAGCAGAAAGGCTGATCCGGCAAGCACGCCTTATTGCCCCTGATATCACCCCAGCCAACATTACAGATGAATACGATCAGCCTTGTAAAAAAATAGTGCTGGATTGGGCGCTTCAGGACGCCCGCAAAAAACGTTACCGCATCCTTTTTCTGCAACTTGGTCGCTTACCCAATAATAAGCCCTGTTTATATGCTAATGACCCCAGAGGGGCCCATTATTGGGTTCCAATTGCCAGCGCGACCAGCGCAACCCTACAGCAGGCGCTTTATGAGCTGCAAGCCCACATAGACCGGGTAGTTGCAACGTTTGCTACTGGCCAACTGCTAAAGTATCTAAGAGATATGCCCGCCAGCCAACACATTAAGATTTATCCACAAATTTATCAGGCGCCCATTGTTCAAAACTACCTTAATCCACGCCTGGGCAAACTCGCTTTACCCACATCGCCGCACTTGCAACGCCTGGAAAACGAGAGCATACACATCATACGCGAGGCGGTGGCCGAAGCAGAAAACCCGGTTATGCTGTATTCGATAGGCAAAGACAGCGGGGTTATGCTGCATTTGGCGCGCAAGGCCTTTTATCCAGCGCCACCACCCATGCCACTATTACATGTTGATACCCGCTGGAAGTTTCAGGAAATGTACTTGTTTCGTGACTATATGGCAAAGCTAAGCGGGATGAATTTACTGGTTTACACCAACCCGCAAGCTATCGAAAAAAACATTAACCCGTTTGACCACGGCTCGTCCCTGCATACGGATATAAGCAAAACCGAAGGCTTGAAACAAGCCATAGACAAATATAAATTTGATGTGATTTTTGGTGGGGCCCGGCGTGATGAGGAGAAATCCCGCGCCAAAGAGCGTATTTTTTCGTTTCGCACCAATAGCCACCAGTGGGACCCTAAAAACCAAAGACCAGAACTATGGAATTTATACAATACCCGTAAAAATCCAGGTGCGAGCATCAGGGTATTTCCACTGTCGAACTGGACGGAACTGGATATATGGCAATACATATACCAGGAGAATATTCCTGTAGTGCCGCTGTACTTTGCCCAAGAGCGCCCGGTATTAATGCGCGATGACATGATAATGCTCATCGATGATGATCGTTGCCGCTTAATGCCCGATGATGTAATCCAGTTAAAACACGTACGCTTTCGCACGCTTGGTTGTTACCCCCTGACCGGGGCGGTACTATCCGAGGCAGCTACAATCGAAGAGGTATTGCTGGAAATAATCAACACCCACCAATCCGAGCGCCAGGGACGTAAAATTGATAGCGATAGCGCTGGTTCAATGGAAAAGAAAAAACAGCAGGGCTATTTTTAATGAATACCAAGGATAAACTCGCCCCTTTGCGCGACTGGCTGGCTAATCAGGCAAAACAGGATACGCTGCGTTTTATTACGTGTGGCAGCGTGGATGACGGCAAAAGCACCTTGATAGGACGCTTGCTATGGGAATCCCGGCAGATATTTGACGACCAGCTCGAAAGCCTGCAAAACGACTCCCGGCGCTTTGGCACCCAGGGCGATGCAATTGATTTTGCGCTGCTAGTGGATGGCCTTGTCGCAGAACGCGAGCAAGGCATTACCATTGACGTCGCCTACAGGTACTTTTCCACCCCCAAGCGCAAGTTTATCGTGGCCGACACTCCTGGGCACGAGCAATACACCCGCAATATGGTTACCGGTGCCTCGACCGCCGCACTTGCCATAATTCTTGTCAACGCCCAGCAAGGCGTACAAACACAGACCCGCAGGCACGCCTATCTGGCGTCACTGATGGGGATTAAAAATATCGTGCTGGCAATCAATAAAATGGATTTGGTTGCATACGATCAGAATATTTTTGCCACCATAGAGGCCGGTTTCAGGCAATTATCTCAGCCCTTGGGCTTTACCAATATTACTGCTATCCCTTTAGCCGCCCTAAAGGGTGACAATATAACCAGCAGATCCAAGAATACTCCTTGGTACGCTGGCCCGACCCTGATGGCCTGTCTGGAAACGGCCCAGGCCGAGCTGGATGACAGTTCCAGATTTGTGTTTCCGGTGCAATGGGTAAACCGGCCTGATTCAGAATTCCGTGGTTTTAGCGGATCGGTTGCCAGTGGCAGTATCCAGACCGGCGCTACTATCAGGGTTACAGCATCCGGACAAACCGCCCAGGTCAAGCGCCTGGTTACATTTAATCATGACGTCCAAACAGCCAATGCTGGTGATGCCGTGACATTGGTATTGGACAAGGAAATAGACGTCTCGCGTGGCGACGTTCTAAGTACTAGCGCGCAGCCGCTGGAGATGACGGATCAATTTTCAGCGCAACTTATTTGGTTGCATGAGGATGCCGGTCTGGTAGGTCGCAATTATGAAATAAAACTCGCCAACCAGTGGGCGCGAGCGACTATTACCGCAATAAAACACACTATTGATATAAGCACGACAAATCCGCAACCCGCCAAAGAGCTGGGGCTAAATGATATTGCCGTTTGTAATTTGGCCCTGAGCCGCCCCCTGGTATTTGATCGCTTTACGAGTTCGCAAGCCTTGGGCAGTTTTATTCTGGTCGATCAATTCAGCCAGGCCACCATAGCCGCGGGGCTGATACAACATAATTTGCGTAGGGCCCAGAACGTACACCGCCAGCAGCTTAATATAAACAGGCCGCTGCGTGAAAAACTAGGTGGCCATAAAGGCAAGGTAATCTGGTTTACTGGTTTATCAGGCTCGGGGAAGTCGACCATCGCCAACGCACTCGAACAGCAGCTTTATGCCATGGGTAGGCGCACTTATATACTGGATGGCGATAATCTGCGCCAAGGACTGAATAAAGACCTTGGCTTTACCGAAGCCGATCGGGTAGAAAACATACGCCGGGTGGCTGAAGTGGCCAAGCTTATGCTGGATGCCGGCCTGATAGTGATGACAGCCTTTATAAGCCCGTTCAGGGCCGAGCGGCAAATGGCTAGTGAGCTAATCGGGGCAGAAAACTTCGTCGAAATCTTTGTTGATACGCCGCTGGAAGTATGCGAGGAGCGCGACCCCAAGGGCCTGTACCTCAAGGCTCGCAAGGGAGAGATCCCGAATATGACTGGTATTGGCAGCCCTTACGAAGCACCGGATAAGCCAGCCTTGGTTATCAACACCGCCAGCGATGATATGCAGGAATCCATTCGGGCCATTATGCAGCTTTTATGAAACGTGTTTTAACACATTTTAAGGGGGACGGATTAAAGGCCCAGCTGTTAAAAGGGGTTGGCGGCGCTGCTGGCCTGCGACTGCTGAATATGCCATTAATGCTGTTAAGCAGCGTGCTATTGGCCAGGGCTCTAGGGCCAGAAAATTTTGGCGTGTATTCCTTTGTATTAAGCCTTATTGCCCTTATTGGCCTGCCTACCAGAGCGGGCCTGCCCACCCTGTTAATACGCGAGACGGCAAAAAGCCATGTGCAACAAAACTGGGCTTTAATGAATGGGCTGCTAAAGCTTAGCGATCGACTGGTTTTGGTGTTTTCTGTGGTTGTGGTACTACTTGCCGGCCTTGCAATGCACTGGTTTTGGACCGATGCAGATACCACCCAAGGCAGTACCTTTTTATGGGCCTTATGCTTAATACCGCTGCTTGCGCTTGCCAATATCAGGACGGGTATGTTGCGCGGCCTGCGTTGGGTGGTTATTTCTCAAGTTCCAGAACAAATCATCCGCCCGGCGGCACTGATATGCATGCTCTCGATAGCCCTGCTAGCAGGCAATAGTATTACTGCCATCACAGCTATTCAGTTCAATATCGCCGGCGCGGCCCTGGCCTTTGTTTTTGCTGCTTATGCCCTCACAAAGGCCCGGCCTGCAACCGTGCGCCAGGCCGGGGCAAGTTACACAACCCGAGCCTGGCTTATGAGCCTGGCCCCTTTAAGCCTGTTTGCTGGCCTACGCATGCTGGATACACAGTCAACAATTTTATTATTGGGCGTACTGGGCAGCGCGCAGGAAGTCGGCCTGTTCAAGGTTGCTGCCACCGGCGCCGGTCTGGTTGCTTTTGGGCTTTCAACCATAAACCTTGCCATAGCGCCGCAAATTGCCAGGCTTTTTCACGCGGGCGAAATGGCCAAGCTACAACGTATGATTACCGTAACCACGCGCGCAGCAACGTTAATCTCGTTACCCGTAACAATTATTTTTGTCCTTTGGGGTGAGCATTTAATAAGATTACTATTCGGTGCGTCTTATATAGCTGCGGCACCAGCTCTGGCGATAATATGCGTTGGACAATTTATCAACGCATCGTGTGGCTCGGTAGCACTAGTACTTAACATGACAGGTAACGACAAAGCTACCTTAAATAGCGCTATCATTGCCCTGCTACTGAATGCTAGCTTAACGGCCCTGTTAGTACCAGTATTCGGACTGGTGGGGGCAGCCCTAGGATATACCGTATCTCTGAGCGCCTGGAATATTATTCTGGCGTTAGTTACAAAGCGGAAAACGGGCCTGAATACATTTGTATTACAAAAACAAGCTCAAAGACCTATGCCATGATTTTAAATCATAAGTATAAATTCATTTTTATAAAAACCAATAAAACCGCTGGCACATCGCTGGAAATTGCATTATCCAGATTTTGTGATTCCCAGGACATTGTTACGCCAATCCCGCCAGAAGACGAAGCCATCCGGCAAGAGTTTGGCGGCTACGGCCCTAACGGCTATGTAGCTGGCTTGGGGGACTATGGCTGGGCCGATATCTTGAAATCAATATATAAATGCCGACCAAAATACAGGTTCTACAATCATATTTCGGCACGTGCAATCAGCAGATTAATTGATCAGAGCACATTTGATTCGTATTTTAAGTTTTGTTTTGAGAGAAACCCTTTTGACAAGTCAATTTCCAATTATTTTTGGAAAACCAAAAGGGATGCGTATGAGCCTAATTTCTTTACCACCAGCGCTGGCCTTAAGCTTTTGCTTGACCAAAAGCTTAAGGGCTGGGACAACTACACCGCCCAAGGCAAGGTGATAGTTGATGAGGTATACAGATACGAAGATCTGCGCAGCAATCTGGCTCAAATAAAAGGCCGGCTTGGTTTGCCAGATGATTTACTACTGCCAAGGGCCAAGTCAGCAACCCGAGTCGACAAACGCCATTACAGGGAATTACTATCACCACGGGATGTGGAGGTTATTAAGGCTATTTTTGCCGATGAAATTACAATGTTCAACTACACATACTAGGCAGCAAGACTACAGACGACATACATGAATATCTTTTTGTTATCGCCGGGCCGCACCGCAACTACGACCTTCTCTGAAGCCTTTAAAAAAATCGATGGCTACACGTCAGCCCACCAGTCTCGCAACCCTTATCTGGGTCCTGCCAGGATAGACTACCCCGAAAACCACT